>BNJV01002171.1_pt1 | contig 271707 bp, 446 predicted proteins | sample 8540591 | NCBI WGS metagenome assembly BNJV01 (sample SAMD00202457, study PRJDB9452) | human saliva metagenome | host: Homo sapiens
TCACCGGGCTGAACCCGCAACTGACTATCATCGCTTTCCATCTCGGACCACAACGCAAACTACCCTAGCCCGTTGACGTGTAATACAAATGGTGAAGTTCACGAAATTCTTCGTTCCGGCCTGGCTGACCTCCGGGTTCTACAACGGCAAATCCAAAGCATCGGCCCGCGCATGCCCAGAGAACAAACAAAACGGTGGTATTCCCGACAGAGAAAAGCTACCTCTATTCCTCGAACCAGAAGGAGTAGAGACCAACGAACTATACCTAAATGGATTCCCGTCAAGTCTGCCCATGATAATCCAGCCGCAAGCTCTGAACAAATCTCCGTGCCGAAAACTTTATTTGGCCTGGCGCATCGAGTATGACTTCTTCGACCCCACCCAACCAAAACATTCGTTGAATCAGTGCCAGACGGTCTCTTCGGACAAGCCAACGGTACGACCGTCACGAGAGGCAGCTGCGCGTTTTGCTTGTTGCATCAATGCTGCACTTAACGCGTGCTAGTTCTAACACTTCATCGCGACGAAGCTTTATCGGTCTTGTGACGATCCCCGTAACAAAGGTGTGTGATGAGCCCCACCGCATGTTTACCGTGCTGAATACTGCATTCTGCTGCGCCAAGACAATGCCAGATGCCTGATCTTATTTCCTCATACGCCTGGGAATTGCTACACCTGAGCGTACTAACATTTGGAAAAGAAACAGAAGAACATCGATAAAATCATCTCTTCTGTCACAACTATCTCATAAAAGATAGATAGAACTAACGTTCAGAGCAACACAACTCTACCCTACTGCAGCGGATGCAACTTCTTTGATCTTTAGTGGTACCGGAGTCAATCTCTTTGTCCGAAGAAATAGATAAATTAAAGATAATCGATAGTTTCGGCGATAAAAAAGAAGAGATTGCTGAAGCGCAGCCAAAATGAAATATCCCGGATAATGAACGAGAGAAACACCATTGAAAAATGCAATGCTTGGAGGTCATTACAGCGTACTCTAACTACGAAAGAAATAAAATTCCCTCCCTGACAGAAGCCTGACAGAAATTAACAGCTCATACAGCCTACGTCACTTTGGGCAAGCCAGTCGAACGAGATCCTCTGAGCATTAGTGTACTCTGTACTATTAGGCAGATAATATCGATGAAAGGTGTATTTCATCCAGTTCCACGAAACAACTAGAACCCCAAATAAAGGAAAGTAAGGAACGAGAAGTTGTTACTGACAACCTGCGAAATATCTTGACTACCAAAGGTTGAATACAGTTCTGGGATGTCTCCACGCTATTTAAGAACCTGGATTGCGTAAAGGATAAAAGAAGAATCTAGTACGTACTCCATAAAAGATAAAGGTATAACCAAGGTCGTCGGCGTTGAGTCGCGGTTTCGCTGCGGCGGAATTCTGCCACAATTAGCTGGCTTTATGGCCTGCAAACTGGGCAAGCTCCCCCAGCCAACTTGCAAGGCCTCCTACAAAAGGAATACTACACACGATTGAGATTCACACGATAATGAGGAAGGATGTTGTGCTAATCTGTAGTCGATGACCTTCCGCAACGGGCGGGAAGTATGCAAGCTGTTTTACAATCTTGCACATTTCGGGTTGAAGATATATCAACTTCCTTATTGACTACATGGAATACCTAACATGGACGAGACATTAGGGGCAGACAAGGATATCACTACCCGTCACTGTTCGTCGGTACTGACGAAAACCTCTACCACAATCACAACGGACCTGCTGTACGCTCGCTGTACTGCAGGTCCGATTCAGTCCATACCGATATTAGAAATTCTGCAAGGAAAAAAGAACGTGCTAAAACGACGAATACCTCAAAGGTATCGCCTGAGCCTCCCTGACCTCCCTGACGCATTGTATCTCAACGAGAAAGGAGTTATCATATGTAGTAAAGTCAAGAATCAGCGTCGCAAGTTCACTTCAACAATCCAAAGCAACCCATAAGACACAGTTTTGAAAAAGCAAAGATTCGATATTCGCCACATTGTCGTAGACACGGAGGAAGACGTAATATCAAAAATGCTTCAATAAGAAATACAAGCTGCAATTATAATGTCCTGCTCAAAGACGATAAGACCTACCTATCACAATATTATTACTAACGAATTTTACCTGCCTGTCAGAGTGAGGAAAAGGGATGCGGGCAAAGGCGCACAATTCTTCGGTCTGCAGCCATACGCCCACGAGGTATTTGCGATCTCGTAAAGATCATAAGCCCCGGCTGTGCCACACACATGACGCGCGAAGAATAGAGTAGGCAAGTAGAAGTGTTTGGAATACCACTCAAATGTTTAGCCCGTAAGGTGTAGGGGCGCCGGAGCGAGGAGTATATCAACATCGAGGCTTGTCGACTTGAAAGGTAATACGGCTGAAGTGGCGCTAAAGATGAAAGAATGATGGCCTTGGCTGCAGAACTACAGTTTTGAGGAGGCAGAACTCGTCAAGGGCACATATAATGATAGAGAACTACCGCGCAGAGCCGCTGATCAGCGACATTCCTCTATAATATAGACGTTTCATTAGTTGAAAGCGAGGGAAAAGTTGGTTTACATCAACCACGGCCACGTGGTGAATACAGCACGTGCAGCTTCACTTTGAATACAAGAAGAAACTGACGAACGGACGAGTGGTAGTCCGCTGGCGATGGGCATTGCCAGATGCGCGACCGCCAAGAGCGACAGCAAAGATTATTGCCGTTTCACGCAGACTTACCGACGACTACGCCCCCACAGACTATCCCACAACGCGGCGACAAAAGAAATTGCTCGATTCTATCGAACTAAACGTAGCAACACGCTTCGACCGGGTCTGAAGCAAGCAGAGAAGCCCAATCCAGAACAAAAATCTGTGCGCTCTGAAAGAAATTGCGCGATTTAGGCTGGAACCTGTCACATCGAACTCTCGATAATTTAACATCCAGGTGAGATGCCGTGGCAGCTATGTGGTCTTTGAGAAACTAAAACCCGGTAAGAAGAATACGGCATAACATCAAAACCGTAGACCTGATACGCCTATAAAGAAGAGCTCACAGCTGACTCAAAGAAGAGGGAAAGAAACCGCCTGAACTGACAGCTGACGGCAGTGTCAGATGGAAGTTATCCAGAAGTGGTGAAGATGAGCCCAACATCCCCATAGCGGCTTGGCCAAAGATAATCGTACCACCGCACGCGCGAGCTCCTTTTGGATTTCCTCCGGAGCGTAGGAATGAAGGCCAACAGTTAGCTTCCGCCTGCCTGCCACGTACATGCAGGACGAAGTGCCCGCTTCGCCATCACCTTCCACAGGCAAAACGCTCGAAACGTCAAACAAAATCAGAACTTGATACTATCCCAGGCGGGGCGCAAAGACCAAGAGCCTCATCAAGACTTTCGGCTCCAGGAAATGTATCAAAGAAGCCAGCCAGGCACCGGTGAGTCAGGGCGCGTGTGGCAGAAACTATTTAAAACTTCTTACCCAATAAGGAAACACGAATAAGTTTGTATATTTGCTATCATTATTATGCGAACAGTCATTCAAAGAGTTTTCACGCCTCCGTAATTCATAGATGGTTGAGTACGGCAGTATTGAGCAAGGATTTTATACTCCTCAAGAGCCTTCAGACACCGGAAGCAGATGCTGACTGGTTACAAAAAGCAGCAGGGCTACAGCATCTCGATGATGAGAAAGGCGCCGCGAACCGCGACATCGTCAGCATTGAGGTAACGCACCCGTTGTGAGCCAGTTCACACTGATGGCACACAAGAAAGGCAACCGTCCCTCCGACGCGCCGCTGGCCATGATATTGCCGTTTCAATACGAATATTTCTGTCAACGCCTTTCAGAACCATTGGGAACTGGCGGGAAATAGTGTTTTGGGCAGATATGAGCAGAACTCCTAAATGATGGGCCAGTAACTATTTGTATGGACACGAAGAACAAAGAATAAGATAGAAGAAAAATCCAAGAGAAAATCACCTCAACAACTGTTAACCAAACCTTTCTAAAACATCTCCACAAAGAATATATGACATTAGAAGAAGCACAGGCAACTGTGGACAAATGGATCAAAGAGTATGGTATGCGTTTATTTCTCCGGAATCCATGCAAACATGGCGTGCCTTATAGTGGGAAGAACTGCCTGGCACATCAGCCAGTATGGCGATCAAAGTTTCAAAGAAGGCGAACTCGCAAGATCCGGCTGATGAGATGGCTGATGTCCTATGGGTATTGGCCTGCTTAGTGCCTAATCGACAGGTGAACCTCAGAGGCTTTGAGCGCAATATGCAAAAGAAAACACGCCATGATGCTACAAGGCCACAAGAATAACCTAAACTAACATCTAATCATTAAAATCAAAAATATGCCTGAAAAAAAAATTGTATATCCAGAAAGATGCAAGCCAAACTGCAAACATGAGCAAGTATTTAAAGCATTTCAGAAATACGACCTACAGTCAATGACGATGCGGTAAAAGCTGTAGAGAAGCCCCTCGAGGAGCAGAAACTGCCCAGCACAACACCCTAATTATTATTTGTTGAGTTGGACCCAATGAGCTAACCACGCTCACCTGCAACGACCTGATGAGAGCGTATCGGGCTACAGAGAAGTATAATAAAGTGGCCGGAAAATCACCCTGACCTCCACCTTCCTCTGCACTCCCGTCACCTATCCTCGCTTTGTGGACACGTGTCCAGAGTCTTGAAGTGGAAGGCACCAGCAGCTCGCAAGTTGTAGGCGGTGGTTTCCCATCCTCACAAACGTTTGAGAATCAAGACCACTGAGGCCTCTATCAAAGACGGTGCAGAAGAGTGCGACATGGTGCTCCTGTGGTGGCCCTTCCAAGGCGACTAAGGACTTGAAATGATGAGATTGAAGAAACGCCGTTTGCAGCGCCTCTCAAGGTTATCCTTGAGACCAAGCAACCCAAAACAGCTGCCAATATCAAGGCAAGCATCCCCAGTCCATGGGCGCTGGTGCAGACCTCATCAAGACCAGCAAGACCTGCATCGGCAACTCCTGAGGCAGCTTAATACGTCATGTGTCCTATAATAGCTATTTAGCTGTCGACGGTGTTGCCCCATAGAATACCGTTGAGGCTGACTTCTTCCTCGAGTTCCTGATAAGCTGCACGCTGTCCTTGTGACGCATCTCGTGTGACTGGATATCACCTTGTCGTCAATCACATGCGAAACGTGACCACAGCGGCTCCATCAGTCTTCTGTAGCAAAGTACCTTCTGATGTCACTAGTGGGCACAAAGACGTTCGATATGGTGGTGGACGTTTGCTACGGTGTACCGACAGCCGATGATGTAGTGGTAACAGAGGGAACAGAATTGAGCTTGGGGAGCACGACGACGTCCAGTTCCACCTGCGCCGATGCTGCACTGGCCGAAAACCGCGTAAGCCATCCGAAAGCAGACAAGGTGCCGTCTCTGGCGATGTATCTCGGTTGCTCGGTGCGCTGAATGGAAACATTGTCGATCGCAATATGGAGCTATCAGAATCCTACCTCTGCAGAAACGAACGCTACTTATGCTGCTATCTTGGGAAAATATGGCACACAGTGCTAGTAGAGACCCAAGAAACTGGCACCTCTTGGAGATAGATGATGATCGTCTCCACTCACGGCCCAGTCGACGGAGCATATGGCACTATCGGCTGAGCTTGTACCGCCGTCTGGGGCTGGCGAGCTCGGAAGAAGGTATCGTGGTGGGCTTATGGGTCTCATGTATGGCAATGCGCAGCGCGTGGCCGAGGCTGGCTGCCGAAGCGAGCAGCGGGAAGCAGGCGCACGCAAGAGTAGTGCGCGGTTCACAATCTGAGTAGCGTCGCAGTTTCTCGCGTGTTCTCTCGCGAGCTCGCTACAAAGGTTTGGCCATTGGCGTGACCCACGGCTAACAGCGCAGTGAACTTTCGTTGCAACGAGATGATGGAGCGTCTCTGCGGCCGTAAAGTCAGCACTCGCGTGCTGGCGGCTTTCGGCGGTTTCTCTCTCGCCGGTCAGGCCGTTAAGATCCTGGAGAAACACAACGAACGTATGAAAATGGAGAGCAGGATGGACGCCCAGTGAATGGAAGCAGGGCGCAAAACCCAGACGTATTGAGCGCGCGGCGTGGGCAATGCCGTCTGGCAAGGCCGCCGTCAAGGCATAAACGAACTATTTCTAGATCAATAACAACCGCCACCTATGGGAGGTTTTCCTTATAGGTAGGCAGTTGCTTTGAGAGCAGCAGCGCGGAAAGGGAGTACTGGGCAAAACCAGCAAACATCCTTCCAGTCGTCGTGTGTGTCTGTTAGTGGGCTCTCGAGCTAATTCCTCGCTCGCCGCAATCTGGCCTCGAGGGGAACGCCCTTCATCTTTAGATAAGCTCCTTGCATTTCTCTTTCGATGACGATGCAAGGTTTCACCTTACCGTCAAACTCATCGGTAGGAACGCTGAAGTTCAATCTTCATCATGCACCCGCAACATCATGCGGGCCTTTGGCAGCCTTCAGCATCTAAGCGCCGCTGCACGCGAATCGCAGCAATTTTGATGATGCTCCGCCGCCGTCCCTCGATGGGTGCATCACGGCGTTTTTCGCTTCCTGCATAGCCGCGCACCACGGTATCATTGCGTGGCGGCTGATGCCGGGGGAGGTAGCGGCGACGGCCGAACTCAGATCCTCGATGTAGTCTTTTCTCCCGCGCAGTGTCCACGGCCTTTGAGATATATAGTCCTCGGATCTTGACATTTCAAAATAGAGTCGATGAGTTCTTTGGCTTCCGCACGAGAGACATGCATCCGTTCAGCCAAACCGAAGGCACTAATACCGTAGATGATGCGTACCAGCTGCCTTTGGCCTCCTCGGCGTCTCGTCTGCTTTCGCATGTTGCCCTTTAACGTCCTGAGAAAAATACGGGCGGCCGTGGCGGCATGTACGTCGTGGCCAGCATTGAAAGCCTCAATCATGCGTCAACACCCCCACTCAAATGGAGCCATACTCTGAAGCTCTATTTGGGAGTAGTCGGCAGAGAAAAGATTTCTCTCCCAGCCTCGGGAATAACAAAGGCGCCTTTACGGAATTTCCTACGACCATCTTCTCACCGCGCACAGGGATATTCTGCAAAGTCTCGGATTGGAAGAACTGAGTGCGTCCTCGTGGCCGTAACGGCCTGATTGAAAGAGGTCTGGATGTGTCCTGTGGCAGGATTGATGGAGTTTGGGGAGGGCCTGGAAGAGCAGGTGGAAAGAAGCCTTTGAGTCCGCGATAATCCAGTATCTCTGCACGATAGGATGCTTCGACGGGAGATCGCGCAGCACCTTCACTGGTGGAATACTGCCCGCCCTGGTCTTTCGACCTTTTCAGAGTTTCAGTTCGCTGAAAAGCACTTCCCACCCGTCGGAGAGTTTATGGTGAATTCGTGTCCCGCGAGTTCGTAGATGTCTCTTTTTCAAAGTCTGAAGGCGCACCGTAAAGTCATTTTCCACCTCCTTCAAGGTCTCAGTGTCGGAGCATAACCCCATTGCGCCCATTCGCGCGCAGACGGGCATCAGCGGCATCTCTATGTTCTGGGAACATCCCAAGGCTTGCGCAACTCTTCCGCCAATGGTTTCATCAAGCGCAAAGGTTACGTCGGCGTCTCGCAGGCGTATTTATAAATATCCTTTGGTTCGAGGTCGCCCAGTGTGCCTGCGCCCTTTTGGCCCAATCAGTTCTTCAAATGTGGATGGTTTTATAGTTGAGGTATATCTCAGCCAGATAATCCTATATTGTGGGAAGTTCGCTGTATGAGAGAGTAGCCAGCATTGTGTCGAAAAGAGGGCGGAGAGATGAATACCATAATTGGCCAGCACTGTAAGATCATACTCTTGAGATTTTTATTTCGACTTTCAAAATTTTCGGGTTCTCACACCGGGCGGAAAATTTCAAGATACTTTTCTGTTTCACGGGAAACGGAACGTACCAGGGCGCGGAAATCCTCTGTTGAAAAGCTCAATCCCACTAATTTGGCGTCCAACGCCCTATGGGGGTGGGTTCCGTGTCTAGACTGAAAATTTCATTTGTCAATAAAAAGTCGGCTAATTCCTTTGCTTCCGTTTCATAATATCAACTAGTTTGTATTCGTAAGATAGGTCTTTCTAATCAGAAAAGAGGCGTTCAGAATCATCTCCCTTTTATCTTCGGTCGATTCTGAGCCAAGAGAGAGAGCTCAACGGGAGCAGATTTTGAGGATTTTTGAGGTCCGTCGAGTTTTGTGAGGAAAGAGCGAAATTGAGCTCAGTAAAAATTTGTCGCAAAACGCCTCTTTGTCCGGCTCTTCTATCTTTGAATTGTTCAAAGTCGTATTGGAGTGGTACGTCTGGTCTTGATTGTCGTCAGAACTTGAGAGTTTTGATTTCGTCGACGTGTTCCTCTATCTTTCTGCTCCTTCAGTTCCGAACTATGTGCGATGATGTCCTCGCAAGATCCGAGTGCTGGAGTAGGGAGTGGCTGTTTGGGCCAACGCCAGGGCAGCCCGGTATGTTGTCGGCAGCATCACATTAGTGCGAGATAGTCGATGACTCAGTAGCGGCGACTGCAGCCATATTTCACACAGCACCTCCTTGAGGGCTCGAGAATTCCCATCGAGCATTGCCGTGGCCCGGGCGTCGCATCTGTGCAAGTTGGCTCATGTTGCGCATAGTCCTTTGGTCAAGCGTGCAATCATGCGCACCAGCCCTCGCTCGACGGCTTTCGCCATCGCTCACGATGACGTCGTCGGCTACTCTGGAAACCAGGCACTTCCAAGATGGGAAATACGGGTAGGCCTTTGATGAGGTCCTTGGACGCTGGGTACAGCCCTTTGATGTCCTCCGGCGTGGCCCCATTGCCAGCCTTGTATTCGGGGAAGAGCTCCGTGGCGGAACGTATGTCCTGCGTCGGAAACCGATGTGGCCAAGAGATCGGGTTGCCTTTGCAGCACCTCGCGAGGGTGGTCAGGAACCGAAAGATGGCACCTCGTGTTTTGGCCTTTGAATTGATGCGCGACTACGAATGAGACCATAGTAGGCGCGATAAATCAGCGCGTAGGCGTCGAGGAGATAGGACTCTCTTCATTGCTGTGCTTTGTTTGTTGCAATCTAGCAATTCTCGGCCCCACTACACCTCTTCTTTTTCCCACCTGCCTAAATCACAGTTCCCTCTCTCGCTTTATAGCTTCCTGCACGTGTTTCGTTTTCGTTTTATCATAAAAGTTTTTAACTCTTAAAGCATCTGTAGCCGATTGCAGATATAATATCGTTCGCAAATCACGATTAAATTAGTATTTTGCAGATTCAAAATGTGCGATACTTAATGGACCAACTATCACTTATCCGCAAAACCGACTGAAAACGAGCCAGCGGGAACATAAAGCTATTTGACAGCCAGTTTCACCCACGAGGACGAATATCTCAACGCCGCCTCTGCAGTATGGTAAGGTAGGCAGGTGGAAGATGATGTCCCATTCGCGCTTTTGCTTGCAGCTCCGCGAATTTTGGTCCTGTTCGTGAAGCTACACTCGTTCGGGCCGTAGCCCGTGAGTTGCGACACACCTCCAGTTTGATTCACGATGATGCTGTTGACGAAAAGCGGTAAACCGCCGACGACACGCCAGTGCGAATGCCATTTATGGCAACAAGGTGGCGGTGCTCGTGGGCGACTATATCTCTGCGTCAACGCTTCACTCGTTGCACTGACAAAGGATGGGCGCATTGTGGATATTATAGCCCTCTTGGCGGGACATGGCTCGCGAGAAGTGCGCCAGTACGGCCACATCCGCAGCGAGGTGAGCACTGGAAGCAGCTTTATTTTCATAATCATTCAGCGTAGTGACAGCGGCCTCTTCACGGCTTGTGCGCGCTCGAGTACTGGAGTGCCGGAGCAATTCTGAATCGCTTCAGCCGAGGAGAGATTTCCAAATTTGCTGGAAATCGTGGGCGTTTGTTTCGCAAATCCGTGACGATATTTTCGACTATTGCGTGAGGATTCTGACATAGGGAAACCTACGGGAAATGATATGGCCGAGGGGAAGTCTCACACTCACCGGCTATTTATGCTGTCAATCACACCGAGCGTACCGGTGATGTTCGCGATTGGGCACGCAAAGGTGAAGGCGGGGACTGCCACGCGAAGAAACATCGAATCTCGTGTGGAACATACTACAAGCCGAGTTGGCGATCGACTATGCGCGTACTCTATGGAACGTACGCACAGAGGCCTTAGGCATCTTGGACAATTTTCAAATGTGGAGGTTCGCGAGCCTCCTTCTGCGCAATATCTCGACTTTTACGAGAGGTCGCGATTTATAAGTTATTTCTTACTCTAGAGGACTGTAAGGCGGCAGCTTTGCTCGCACCCTCGATCCATTCTCCCTACAATACTCTATATTTTCTGTGGTCATACAAGGGATGTCAGCTGACATCCTTATTGTGAACTGACATCCTATTGCGTGCAAGAAGGCTGACGCACTAAGGATATAGGTGCCCTTAATGTGCTGAAAATCAGTTGGTTGAAATCTAGTGTTTTCCCTTGTTTACTGTTTCCCGCTTCCTATTTTGCTCAGTAACAAAGTATCCGCAACCTCTGAAAGTGAGATGCTGCGGATACTAAGCTAGGTAGTGACAGAGGTTTAGAATTTCGACCTCTTCACCTGTTACTGCCGTCACTAGGCGTGATGCCAAAGAGCTGGTTCTCGATGCTAGTGCGCAGGTTTACCTTTATCCATTCTTCGGCCCAAGACTTCGCGAACGATGGTATAGTAGAGAACTCGCATCTTTAGGTAGAAACGCCGCCAGAGGCCTTAAAACCAACCATACATACGGCTCTTGTTTCCACTGGCAGTATTCCTTAATACGCTTGACACATGTGACGTAAGCTGCCCCGGAGCTGCTGCGATGGGAGTCCCTGCCCGTGCTGGTCTTGATGAGGTCCGCACCAGCGTACATGGACAGGATACTTGCGCGCTTGATGTTGGCAGCTGTTTTGAGCGTCTGCCGGTCCTCAAGATAACCTTGAGAGGCACTTTGCCGCAAACGGCTTTTGATCTCTTCAATCATCATCGGACACAAAGTCGTAGTCGCCTTTGAGGAAGCGCCTGCAGAGCACCATGTCGCACCTCTTCTGCACTGTCTCCTGAGAGTAGAGAGAGCAGTCTCGGTGGTCTCCGATTTCTATAAACGTTTGTGAGATGGGAACCGCCTACAACGCAGGCTGCTTTGGTGCCTTCCACTCAAGACTCTGGACACGATGTCCACAAAGCGAGGATAGGTGACGAGTGCAGAGAAGGGGTGGGGAGGCCGTGGATTTTCGGCCACTTTCATCATACTTCCTCTACCATGGCACAGCACGCCTCGCTGGAGTCGCTGTGCAGGTGAGCGTGGTTAGGCTGGAATGGTGCCTGCTAAACAAAGAGCGGAGCACTTCTGGGGTGTTGTACTGAGCTGGATTTCCTCCTCGAGGAGCTCTCTACGGCAGCTTTTACCGCATCGCTCGTGAGCTGTGGTAGCGCTTTATTTTGAAATGCCTGTTCTGTACCTGCCTCATAGTTTGCAGTTTGGCTTGCATCTTCTTGATATGCAATCGGGCATATGGATTTTAATGATTAGATGTTAGTTTTGGGATTATTCTTGTGTCGCGGAGCATCGGCGTGCAGTTTTCTTTCCATATCGTGCCCAAAAGCCTTCTGTGAGGTTCAATCTGTCTGATTGGCTACAGAGCAAAATACCGTAGACACCGGCCATCCTCATCGGCAGGGTCTGCGATTCGCCTCTTTGAAACTGATCGCCAGCGTCAGTGGCTGATGGCGCGCTGTTCGCCCACTTCTTCCGTAAGTGCACGCTGTTTGTAAGTTCGGTAGAAATAGCGCACGCCACTACTCTGATCCATCATCAGCCCACAGTTGCCTGTAGCTTCTTCTAATGTCAGATATTCTTTGCTTTGGAGATGTTTAGCAAAAGAGTCTGATTTCACAGATTGCTGAGAGTGATTTTCTTGTTTGTAGATTCTTTCTCTCTATCTTATTCTTTGTTCTTCGTGTCCCATAGGCGCAGTTAGCCGGGCTCCATCATTCTAGGAGCTCCATTTCATTATCTGCCCTAAAAACACCTGTTTCCCACTTGATTCCCAATGGCTTTCGGAAAGGCGTTGACAGGAAATATTCGTAGAGAGGCACGGCACTATTGCCATACAAGCGGCGCGCAGATAGGGAGGGACGGTTGCCTTCTTGTAGCTTCTGCCATCAGTGTGAACTGGCCTGGGCCAACGAGTGCGTTACGACCAATGCTGACGATGTCGCGGTTCATGACGCCTTTTCCTATCATCGAAGATGCGCAACCCTCGCTGCTAAGGCAACCAGTCGGCATCTGCTTTCGGTGTCTGAAGGCTCAATGCCGAGGAGTATAAGAAACTTGCTCACCGTTGCCGTGCACGCAACCATCTATGGCTGCGGAGGCGTGGAGAAACTCCTTGAATGGACTGTCTCGCATAATATTGTTAGCAAAATGTACAAACTTATTCGTGATTTTCCTCATTGGAGTGGAGGTTTCTCAAATAGTTTCTGCCCTTTGCGCGCCTTGCACAACCACCTGCGTTGCCGCAAGCTGGCTTCTCGATACGTGCTCACGTGAGCGAAAGTCTTGACGAGGAGTCTTTGGTCTTGCGCCCCACGCCTGATAGTATCAAGTTCTGATTTGTTTGACGCCTCTGGAGTCGCTGCCTGTGGAAGGTGATGGCGAAGCGGTGCACTCTGTCCGCATACGTGAGCAGGCGAAAAGCCTCGCTGTTGGCCTCATTCCTACGCTCTGGGAGGAAATCCAAAAGGAGCTCATGCGCGTGCAGGTGATTGTCTCTTTGGCCAAGCCCGCTATGGGGATGTAAATAAGGCCCAAAGCGTCTTCCACCACTTCGCGTGTGATAACTTCCATCTGACCTTTCCGCCGTCGGCTATAATCATCAGTTCGGGCAGTTTCTTTCCCTCTTCTTTGAGCGCCCATTGTATGCGGCGGGAAAAACAACTCTTCATAGAGGCGTAATCGTCGTGGTCCCACCACGGTTTTGACGTTATACTTGCGGTATTCTTTCGGCAAGGTTTTAGTTTCTCAAAGACCACGCCGCAGCTACGGCATCTTCACCCTGGATGCTAATGGGAATTAATCAAAAGAGTTCGATGTGATAGGGGAGTTTTTCCAGCCCCAAATCGCGCTGCTGAATTTCTTTCTATGAGGCGCACATTTTGTTCTGATTGAGCTTCTCTATGGTTGCTTCAGACGGTCGGAAGCGATATTGCTTTACGTTTAGCTCTCAGAGTAAGTCGAGCAATTTCTCTGTCGCCGCGTTGTGGGATAGTCCGTGGTGCGTAGCCGCGGTAAGCCCACGTGAAACAGTGCCACACACACTTTACTGTCGCTCTCACAGCGGTCGCGCATCCCAACAATGCCCACTCGCCAGCAAGCCCCTCGTGTCCGCCTCTGTCGAGTCTCTTCCTTGTATTCAAAAAGTGAAAGCCTGCAATCGGATAAGCACCATCTCACCACGTGTAGGTAGTTGATATAAGTTTTCAGCTTTTCCCTCGCTTTCAATATTGAAAACGTCTATATTATAGAGAGATGTCGCGACCACTTGGCTCTTTGCGCGGTAGCTCTCATCATTACAGTACGCCGCTTGACGAGTTCCTGGCAAAACGTAGTCGTCTGCGCGCCAAGGCCATCATCGGTTCTTCATCTTCGCGCCACTCGGCCGCATTACCTTTGTCAGAACCTCTCGGATGTCTCTGATGCTTGTTGATATCCTGTCGGCTCTCTGGACGCCTCCTGGCATGTGCAACATTTATATGTAAGTGGTGGATTCCAAACATACTTGTACCACTTGCTGCCTCTACCTTCAGGCGTCAGTGCCGTGGGCACGGGCCGCTTGTAGGTCTTTGCAGAGATCCCATAGAGCGTACATCGTGGGCGTATGGCTGTAAGGACTCGAAGAGTGTGCGCCTTTGCCCATCCTTTTCCTCACTCTGACGAGCCGAGGTAGGTATTCGTTGCAATGGCCAGCGATGGGTAGGTCTTATCGTCTTTGAGCAGGACATTATAGTGCGGCTTGTATTTCTTTGATGAGCTTGTTTTCGAAGTAATGCGTCTTCCTCCGTGTCTACGACAATGTAGCGAATATCCTGAATCTTTTGGCACTAAAAACTGTGTCTTGTAGGGTTTGCTTTGGATTGTTGAAGTAGGAACTTACGCGACGCTTCAAATTCTTAGCTTTACCTACATATATGATAACCCTTTCTCGTTGAGATACTGATAGCATCCGGGAGAGTCTGGGAGGCTCAGAACGATACCTTTGAGGTATTCGTCGATTTTAGCACGTTCTTCTCATATAAGAGAATTTCCCAACCGGTATGGACTGAATCGGACCTGCGGTACAGCGAGCGTACTGGCAGGTCCGTTGTGATTGTTGAGTAGAGAGGTTTTTCGTCAGTGATTTACCGACGAACGGTGACTAGGGTAGTGATGTCCTTGTCTGCCCCTAATGTCTCGCGTCCGTGTGAGGCCTTCCATCGCCAAACTTTCAATAAGGAGTTGATGTATATCTTCGGCTTGAAAATGTGCACAAAGATTGTAAACAGCTTGCATACTTCCGCTGTGCCAGAAGGTCATACGTGGATTAGCACAACATCTCCTTCCTCGATGGCGTCCGTGTGAATCTCAATCGTGTCGTAGCTCGTATTCCCTTTTTGTAGGAGGCCTTGCAGGTTAGCGCAGGGAGCTTGCCCGGTTTGCGGGCCATAACGAAGCCGGCCCCTAATTCGCTAGGGCAGAATTCCGCCCATGATGAAACCGCGCGACTCAACGCTCGACGACCTTGGTTATACTTTTATCTTTGTAGATACGTACTAATTCTTCTTTTTATCTCCTTTACGCAATCGGGATTCTTAAATAGCGTGGAGACATCTTGAAACTGTATTCCAGCCTTTGGGTAGTCGGGAATGTTTCGCAGGTTGTCAAGTAACAACTTCTCGTTCATACTTTCCTTTATTTCTTGAGGTTTCTAAAGATTTGTTTCACGTGGAACTGGATCAGAAATACACCTTTTCATCGATATTATCTGCCTAATAGTACCAAGAGTACACTAATGTCTGAAGGGATACTCCTGGAATTCGACTAGCTTGCCCAAGTGTTGTAGGCTGTGAGGCTGTTAATTTCTGTCGAGCTTCTGTCGAGAGAGGAATTTATTTCTTCGTAGTTGAAATTGCCTTTTATTTTAATGGCCTCCAAACGTTGCATTTTTTCAGCCAATTGTTTCTCTCGTTCGATGTATCCGGAATATTTCATTTCTATTTCTGCTGCTTCGGCAATCTCTTCTTTTATCGCCGAAACTATCGATGAGTTCTTTTTAATTTATCTATTTCTTCCGGACAATAAAAGAGATTGAGCTCGGGCGCACTCAAAAGATCGAAAAGTTTGCATCCGCGCTGCAATGGGGTAGAGTTGTGTTGCTCTAAGAACGCGTTGATTCTATCTATATCTTTATGGGGTAGTTGTGACAGAAGAGATGATTTTTATCGATGTTCTTCTGTTTCTTTTCCCAAATAGTGGTACGCTCAGGTGTGGCAATTCCCAGGCGTGAGGAAATAGGGTGAGTCGAGCATCGGCATTGTCTTGGCGCAGCAGAATACGGTATTCAGCACGAGAAGTAAACATGCGGTAGGGCTCATCCACACCTTTTGTTACGAGATCGTCCACCAAGACACCGATATAAGCTTCGTCGCGATGAAGTGTTAGGGCTTCGCTGCCGCTGCATTTAAGTGCGGCGTTGATACCAGCAAGCAAGCTCTTGCCCAGCTGCCTCCTCGTAACCGGTCGTACCGTTGACTTGTCCGGCAAAGAAGAGACCGTCTACCTTTTCGATTCCAACGAATGTTTTAGTTGGGTAGGGTCGAAGAAGTCATACTCGATGGCATAGCCAGGCCGATAAAGTTTTACATCGCGAAAAGCACGGAATTTGTTTCAGAGCTTGCAGCTGGATATCCATGGGCAGACTTGACGAGAATCCATTTAGGTATAGTTCGTTGGTCTCACTCCTTCTGGTTCGAGGAATAGAGGGTGGCTTTCTCTGTCGGGGAATACCACTAGTTTTGTTTCGATACTCGGGCAATAGCGCGGGCCGATGCTTTGGATTTGTCCGTTGTAGAGCGGAGAGTCAGCCAGGCCGGAACGAAGAATTTCGTGAACTTCTTCATTTAGATTACACGTCCAGCAGGGGGAGCTGGGGTAGTTTGCGTTGTGGTCCGAGATAGGAAAAGCGATGATAGTCGGTTTCACCGGGTTCTAAGCCCATTTCCTCCAAATGTACCGAACGTTTGTCGATACGTACGGGAGTACCCAGTCTTCATACGAGCTTTACGTATGCCGAAATGCTCGATAGATTCGGTTAAAAACTTTTGAAGCTGGTTCGGCGCACCTTCCGCCCTCCACCTTGCTGCGTCCGATGTGCATCAGACCATTCAAGAACGTTCCTGCAGTAATGACCACGGCGCGGGCATGAAGCACGACATCCCAAATAGTACGTACGCCCGTGATTTGTCCGTTTTCAACGAGGATTTCGCGGGCTTCGTCCTGCCAAATGTGCAAGTTAGGTATATTCTCCAAAATGAGGCGCATTTCCTGTATGTATCGTGCGCGGTCGCACTGTGCACGCGGACTCCACATGGCAGGACCTTTGGAGCGGTTGAGCATTCGGAATTGTATGGCCGAGGCGTCTGTTACGATGCCCATCAAGCCTCCCAGGGCATCCACTTCGCGCGCAATCTGCCCCTGGCGATGCCGCCGATAGCCGGATTACACGACATTTGTGCAATTTTGTTCATATCCATCGTCACCAAGCAAAGTCTCTTTGCCCCATGCGAGCAGCAGCGTTGGCCGCCTCGCATCCAGCGTGGCCCGCTCCAATGACAATGACATCGAATTTAAATTCTGCGTTCATTCAGTTACTTTTCTTTCAACCCGCAAAATTACGAAAAATACGCGATTATGTGAAAGTCAGAGCATCATAGTCAGAGCCCCGCCATACTCTTATCCTCTCTTTGAAGGTGAATGATGGCGGGGCTCGTAAGGAAGTTGCACGAATGTTTTATCTTATGAGAATCTTCTGATTTTGCTTCAAATAAAGTCCTGGAGTTTGAGGCTGGCTGATGCGGAGACCTTGCAACGTGTACCAGCTATTATCTGCTGTCGAGGTCGATAGAGAGGCGATACCAGAAGTAGGCGATAGAAATGTTTTCAGTGCAGAAAGTGCTGAAGTGGCCCTCCCTGTACGATTGTCGAATAAAGGGAGCATTGTACCAAGAGTCTGTCACACGGTGTGACGTCCAATCCAATCCGTTTTCGTTGGCTTCTGGGAACCACCAATATAGTCCGTTTACGTTTTGATGCTTATGAAGAGTCGTGATTAGATCCTTCGTGAAGCGTTCTTGTCCCGCATCAGAGTAGGGGTAAGTGCTTGTCAAATCGTAGGTTGTCCCACCTACGGGCCAAGCATAGGGATAGCCCGTTTCGACAATCATGCGATTTTCTTATCGCCAAACTTGTTTTCAAGTGCCGTTAGAGCCTTATCTAACGAGAGAGAGTACCATGATAAGCAGGATAATAGCTCAATCCGATGATATCATAATCGACCTCGCTTCAGCCATTTTCTGATAGAAGTTTTCTTGCACATTGGGCTGCAACGTCCGTTCTGTATGGAGGATTATCTTTGCTTGCGGGCAAATTTCTCGGCAAGCCTGCCCGCGCGTTTTAGCAAAGTGGTGAAGCGTGCCCAATTTGCTGTGTTGCCGATGTAGCACCTGTAGGTCTTGTGAGCCTTCTTTCCCCAGAGCATACCATAGCTAATTTCATTGCCCGTTTGGATGAAATCAGGTGTCGCACCAATCTCTACGAGTTCTTTAAGTACGTCTGCGGTGTATTTTGTAGATTTCCCGTGTAGAGTTCTCCATCGTTCAACTGTTCCCAGTTCTTTGGCGTCCATTGTTTGGCAGGATCAGCCCAAGAGTCGGAGTAGTGGAAGTCAAGAATAAGTGACATTCCAGCAGTTTTGATGCGTTTAGCAAGTTTTTGACAAACTCCAGGTTTTGACAAACCCCTGTCCCTTATCTGTTGCCGAGGCGTTTTCTGGATTAACAAAGAGGCGCACACGCATAGAGTTGAGTCCTTGTTGTTTGAAGAAAGCGACGACATCCGTCACAGGACGGCCCTCATGATCGAAAATATTTCGCCCCCGTTCTGCTCATATTTAGGAAGAAGCGAGATATCGCCACCCACATATTCTTGGGCTGATAGGCTATTAGCGCAGAGAAATGCAGCTGCTAAAAACTTGAGAATTTTTCATAAAAGCTTAATTTTTTTATTGACAGGCAAATGTAGTAAAAACTATACATGTCGGAAGAAAATCTCTGTATAGATTTGTTATAGCCACGTATTCTCTCTTTTCGATTGTGATGTTTTGGACTATTAGCAGAGGGATTGAGTAGAGACTTTCTTTTCGTTTAGATGTTGGAGTATGTTTTACTTTTTCAAGCTCTGTGTGTGAGAAATTGCAAGCTAAGATTATTGCTATTTTGTGCAAAAAGTGCCAAATGATGTTTTTCTATAGGGTGTGCTTTGCTACAATAAGGGCGTCAGCTGACACAATAAAGAAGCCAGCTGACAGAATAAGGATGTCAGCTGGCGCAATAGGGGAAAAACGACGAGCCTAAGAGGTATATGTAAGGCTGTGTTTTTGTTCTGAGAACTTATGCCTTGCGTGGAAAAATATTTAGAATTTGAGTTCGCCATCGTAGGAGATAGACTGGCGATTGACCGGCAGTACATACACGTCAAAACGACCATTGTCGAAGATGTTGAGTGTGTATTTGAAGAAATCTTCTGCAGTACGCACTGAGATGTAGATGGTGGTGCAATTTTTCTTCTTCCGAACTTGCTGAAAAACTTTCCATTTTCTGTTCGAAATCCAACGCGTTACCCATATTGTAGGACGAATGATAGACAGCTCCGAAATAAGAAGATAGCTGCGCAACGTATCGCCTTTAACTTCCAGAAAGAACTCTCCACCAACGATGTTGCTCGATGCGCTGATGGGGTACATATTATTGACGTTTAGTGTGAAATGCTTACTGTTGAGTACATTCTGCACAACCGTAGAAACTTGTTCCGCCTTTTCCGCACGTTTCTGTCCTGAAATACTCTGCGAAGCGGTACAAAGCCGTAAAGAAAAGCCGTCAGCATAAAACAGTATGAGCATCGGGCTTATTATGTTATTTTTTTCTTTCTCAGCATCATTGTAAGTTTTAGTGAATATGCTGAATATAGAAAAACTCTTTGGTAGTGACCAAAGAGTAAGCTGTTTTTACAGATAATTTCTGTTTGTTTAGTTTTCTTACGAATCCGTTTAAGTGGTTTTATTATCAGTTTGATATGTTCTGTTTGTAGTAGTTGTATGAGGGTTTATTTTAGCAGTCTGTACATACCGCCTGGAAGGACTTTGATAAGGCCGCGTAATTCCATAGATAGGAGCAATGTGTTGACTTTATTGAAAGGAGTGCCGTTGCTGTGACAAGGTTGGAAATCGTGTGAGGACGCCCATCTGCAAGACTTTTGCAGATACATTCTTCTTCGGGTGAAAGTTCAGGGAAAAGCTCGCGCTGAATGGGTTTCAGCGTTTTCGGTTGTGTCCATTGCAGTGCCAGCGTAATATCCTCGGCCGATGTGACCAATTGTGCCGTTTGTTGTGCGATGATATGGTTGCAGCCCTCGGAATAAGGATCGCCAATGCGACCAGGATAAGCAAAGACATCGTCGATTGTAGTTCTGCGCCAGATGCGCCGTGATGAGTGCGCCGCCTTTGCCGCACTTTCTACAACGATCGTGGCATCCGCGATGCCCGCTACAATGCGGTTGCGACGCACAAAGTTGCCCCTTGTCTGGCTTCGTGTTGGAAGGATATTCTGGGAGCAGTCCGCCCACGTCCAACATACGTATAGCCGTGTCGCGATGGGAGGCAGGGTAGATGCGGTCTAAGCCGTGCGCCAAGACACCTATTGTGGGTAATTTATACTCTAAGGCGTTGCGATGAGCGTGGATGTCGACGCCATAAGCAAGGCCGCTGACGATGAGCGTGTCGGGCAAAAGGCGCGCCAGGTCTTGCAAAAGGTGGCGGCAGAGGTCTTTACCGTATTCTGTGATATGGCGCGTCCCCACGACTGATAAGATGTGCGGCACATTGAGCTGTGCTGTTCCGCGATAGAAAAGGAGCAGCGGAGCATCGGCACAATTGCGCAAACGCTCCGGATAGTCCGCATCGTCAAAGCCTAAGATGCGTATGGACTTACTTTGGCAGTATTCCGCCTGCTGCTCCGCCCATTTGAAAGCTTCGGGCGCGTTTTTTAGCGCAGCTTGGAGCTTTTCCGGAGCATCTTTGCCGCTTTCGAAAACAGCCTGCGCCGAACCAAATTTTTGATAAGCCTCCAGCGCTTGCGCTTGACTACAACCACGCAAGCGAGAGAGAGCGAGAAGGAAATGTTGTTCGTTCATAGAGGTCAGAAAAGGAAAACCGTGTTTTGAAGTAGTGGCGTGGAGTTAAGGAACGAGTTGTTGGAGTTCCTCACAATCGCCCAGACGGCCGTTTACTATAGCAACCACCGTGGTTTGGGCTTTCAAGCACAATTGGCGGTCGGGGAGACGTAAGAGTTGCTGTTCGAAAACGTATTTGATGCCTTCTTTGCGAACAGAGAGCTGAGAGAAATTCATCGCCTGGTCGGAGTGGCGTCTTGAATTGCATTTCTAAACGAGCTACCACGGTGTCGATGCCGCGGCGATGCAACTCGTCGAAAGCAAGTCCGCGCGACCGAATGAATTCATTACGCGTGTGTTCTGTGTAGTGCTGATAATTGGCGTTATTAACGATGCCTTGAATGTCGCATTCATAATCGCGCACTTTATTCTAAGTTCAAAGATAGGAGTCATAATGATAGAATGTTTTATGGAGTTTTGCGTAAATATTCTGTGCCGAAGCGGCAGCGGATACAGTCGCGCTTTTCGCAGTATTCCCGCTTCAGCTGGATGAGTGCTTGGGAGTCGGCCGCATTGCGTACAGGAAGTCCTGCTGTAGCCCAAGAACGCGTGATGAAATTGTGCTCTGCCCGCGTCTCTTCTAAGAGGTTGAAAGCGCGTTCACAAAGGCTTTCATCGAGACGTTCCTTTCCGTAGGTAAACTAGCAATGGAGCAACGGTGTTGATGATAATCAAATCGAGACTGGCGTTCTGCAACTGCTTCGGGTTCTCAACGGAATCGGTGCCGAATGTGTAGTGACGCCGCCAATGGTCCGTTGCCTCAGCGCGCAACAGGGAGCGAAGGCTGTTCAGATTACGTGTTTCAAGGATTCGAGAGAAGTTGACGCCTTGCCGGAAGTAGAGATCTACAAGTTGCGACAAGCGAACGTGGGGAAGTTTTGCGGACGGAGTCGGAGAAACTTCCAATGGTGAAATCCATTGGCGTAAGTGAGAACTTGTGCTTTAGAAAGGCGTATTCCTTTTGCAGACGGCAAAAATAATCATCCCGACGCTCTTGCGCCACTGCTGCATCGTCCAGCAAACCCGCTTGTCCGAAAAAGAAAGCCTCCACCTGGAACACATTATCACGGTGTTTCCCAACCGCACTTGGCTCAATGAGAAACGCCCATTCCTCGAAAGCTTCCGAATTAACCGAAAAACCAAAGTTGCGAGCTAAGGCAATGAAGAACGTACGCTCCCAATCGTTGCACGTGCGTTGTAGATAGCCGCGCAGGCGGTTCGTTTTGTCCTCCAAGCGCTCAGCCGTCAGAGTCGCCAACCATGCGTGTTTCTTGATGTCGGGGAGGTGAGGAATGATGCGATAGCAGGGAGGAAAAGAGTGTCTTCGTGAAGCAGTTCTTCATAGTTGCGGAGAATCTCGGGCGGAACCGTAAGTACAAGTTGGGGCAAGGATTTACCATCGAGCGTAAGTGCCTGCTCATCGGCAACGGAAACAACATGGAGCACTACGTTGTTGTATGCAGCGTCCTGCTGGTGCTGATGTCGAAACCAATCGAAGCACGTTCGTGAATTTCCACATTTCCCACCGCAATTGCCCGCCTATTTTCACTTTTTGCGTTAAAGAAGTCGGGACCAGCATTGAAGTTGTGTAGACCGGGATCTATGATGTCAACCTCGGCGCCGTCTTCCGTGTGTCAACGCTCGAGGGGTAGATTCGGTGTTGCCAAACGTAATGGAGCAATTTTTCCATATTTGTGTCCATACTGGTTTAAACGAAACAAAGGTAAGGACTTTTCTCGGAACGTGCAAGTATGCTTACTTCCGCCTTTTTCTGCTCACGGGTAAGATTTTTCTCCCTGCAGGTGAGAAAAAAGATTGGAAATTATCAATAATTCAAGACAAAAGAGAAAGCGGACACAATACTTCCGTCTATAATTTATTTTGTACTTCCTTATTATAGGTGTACCTTTGCCACGATTACAAAAAGACATTGATTTGAAGACATTTGAAGAACTCGGCGTTTCGGAGGCTATCCGTCGCGCTGTGGAAGAACTGGGATACGAACAACCTATGCCCGTTCAAGAAGAAGTGATTCCCTATCTTTTAGCGCGAGAACAACGACGTGATTGCACTTGCTCAAACGGGAACGGGTAAGACGGCAGCATACGGACTGCCCATTTTGCAAAAAGGTGAATCCCAGTAGCCGATCTACGCAGGCAATAGTGCTAAGCCCCACGCGTGAACTCTGCCTGCAGATTGCAGACGATTTGAAAGACTATTCCCGCTATATCGACGGTCTCTATGTGCAGGGCTGTTTATGGCGGTGCCAGTATCGACAGTCAGATACGTGCACTGAAAAAGGAGTGCAGGTTATTGTGGCTACACCTGGTCGCTTGATCGATTTGATGAATCGAGGTGTAGCTCGTTTGGACGAAGTACAGAACGTGGTGCTTGATGAAGCCGATGAAATGCTCAATATGGGTTTCTCGGAGAGTATTGATGCTATCCTTGCGGGAGTGCCCGAGGAGCGAAACACATTGTTGTTCTCGGCCACAATGAGCAAAGAGGTGGAAAATATTGCAAAGAACTATCTCCACAACCATAAAGAAATTGTTGTCGGTTCCCGTAATGAGGGGGCAGAAAAGGTCAATCATATCTACTACATGGTGCAGGCGCGCGATAAATATGCGGCACTGAAGCGTGTGGTGGACTATTATCCGCGTATCTATGCCATAGTGTTCTGTCGGACGCGTATGGAGACGCAGGAGGTGGCCGATAACTTGATTCGCGACGGCTATAATGCCGAGGCGCTCCACGGCGACTTGAGCCAGGCTCAGCGCGACCTAACGATGCAGAAGTTCCGCCAACACACCATTCAGTTGCTTGTGGCAACCGACGTGGCTGCTCGCGGTTTTGGATGTGGACGATTTGACGCACGTTATCAACTACGGATTGCCCGACGACATTGAGAGCTACACTCACCGTAGTGGCCGAACAGGGCGTGCAGGTAAGAGAGGTACGAGTATCTGTATCATCCACCAGCGCGAGAAAGGAAAGGTGCGCGCCATAGAGCGTATTCTGGGCAAAGAGTTCGAGGTTGGCGTTCTGCCAGAGCCCAAGGAAATTTGTACCAAACAGCTCTATCACGTCATCGACCGCTTGGAACATCAGGAGGTCGACGAAAACGAAATTGCACCCTTCATGCCCGAGTGCTCCGCAAGCTCGATTGGCTCACAAAGGAAGACCTCGTGAAGCGCGTTGTTGCAGACGCTTTCGGACAGTTCCTAAAAATATTACGCCAACGCACCAGAAATCCTACAGCCGAAAGATCGTGGCGGTAAGCACGATGAAGGCGGCGGTTTCTCACGTCGTGGACGTCGTGAAGACGGACCACGCCGCGCCGAAGCAGGTTATACTCGATTGTTCATCAATTTAGGTAAGCGCGATAATTTCTACGCTCGAGAAATTATCAACCTTATCAATCGCCATGTGAAAGGCAATGTGGAAATCGGACGTATTGATTTGACGCAGAATTGCTCTTTCTTCGAGGTTCCCGAAGGCGATGCCGAAATCGTTCTCAAGAAGATGCGCCGCGCCAAGGTAGGCGATCGCCCCGTCGTTGTGGACAATGCCGATAGGGATGCTTCTGCCACAGAAGAGCGCAGGGGACGTAAGTCAGCGGGGAAAGGACGCAGCGAGCGCGGAGCTCGTGGTGAACGTTTCGATAAGCCGCGTAAACGTCGCTCGGACGAAACTGCAGCGAAACGGTCGAAGAAGAAAAATAACAAAGAAGCCGACTGGCGGAAATTTTTGAATAAACATAACAATACATGATAAGAAAACTCATTATGGGGCTGCTCTTGTTGCTCGCTATGCCAGCAGCAGCGCAGCATTTGCAAATGAAGATCGGGGGCGGTTTTGCTTCCCATCATGCTGATGCCAAACTTGTTGGTGCTTTCAAAAGCGGGCTTGGGTTATGAGATTGAGCTTAGTCAGCACTTGACGGTGACGCCATGGCTCACAGCTTATGCTAAAGGCTGGAAGGACAAGGATCAAGTGGTGAAGTATTATGACGAGCACGGAAATCCTATTCTTAATGCTGACGGCACACAGCGTACCGGCATAAAGAGCCGCACAACATCAGCTAATTATTTGGAAGTGCCCGTCCTTTTCAACTACTATCTGCGCCTGGATGAGTCGCGCTATGTTGTTTTGAGTGCAGGACCTTATGCAGCTCTTGGTGTCAACGGTCAGCAAAAGACGCGTGGAGATGCCGAACAAGAAGCGCAGTCGCAAAAGTGTTTTTATAAGACTTCTACGTTCAAAGGAGCGGGAGTTCATCGCTTCGATGCAGGACTGACGGTAGGAGTAGGCTATCAATTTCCCACTCATATCACCGTGGGCGTGGAAACAGATTTCGGTCTCCTTTCCTTTGATAAATCGGGTGCGCGCAACGTTTCTGGGCTCATTACTTTAGGCTATCAGTTCTAAATACCCTGTTAGTGGTATTGCAGCCCCTATAAGAACTGCCTACCTTTGCACTCGGATTCAAGGTGGAAGTTTTCCCCAATGAGTTATAGTAAATTTAAAATTGTTATGTTCCAAAAATAGCCAGCGCGAGTGAGCGTTGGCTTTTTGGTTTTTATGCGGGTGTGCTTTCTTGTGCGGATTGTCGCAATCAGCTCTCCTCTTTCCCCTGTCATCTTCTATTGTTTCATGGTAAGCAAAAGAGGATGTTGCTCATTCGTAAAGCGTTGATATATAAAGTAATAATGTGGGCCGTGTTTTTTTCCTTATTGCGTCAGCTGACACAATAAGGCTGTCAGTTCACGCAATAAGGCTGTCAGCTGACACCCTTATTGTATTTTTGAACAGCTCCTAATAAGGCTATCGGTCCCTTCTTTTTGTGGTTTCACCAAAAAGTTGTGCAGCAAAAAGGGTGGGAGGAGGAATGGGCGCAATAAGCAGAAACCCTTGTAAAAACCGCAAGAATCATTAAAACATACTAAATGATTTGTCTGGTTCAGATAAAAGGCCTATTTTGCGAGCTGGAACAATAAATCCAATGTACATAATGAAAAATCAGAAGTATCCTTTTTCCCTGTTTTTAGTAGGTGCACTTATGCTGAGCAGTTGTGCCAGCAAGAAAAGAGTTTGAGGCATTGAAAAGCTGAAAATGCAGAGCTCAAACTGCAAAACCAAGACACTCGTATCAATTTGGCTGAGTGTAACGCGAATTCTAAGAATCTCCAAGATCGTTTGGCGGAAGAGCAGCGCCGCGTGGCAGATTTGCGCAAAGACTATCAGACGCTGCAAGGCTCCCTCGATAAGAGTTTGCAACAGAATAACCAAGGCAATATCAACATTTCGAAGTTGGTGGACGAAATCAACGCTTCCAATCGCTTCATCAAGCAGCTCGTTGAGGCTAAGACAAAGAGCGATTCACTGAATATGGTGCTCACTAATAATCTGACACGTTCGCTCAATCGCGACGAACTTCAGGAAGTGGATGTTCAAGTTCTCAAGGGCGTTGTTTACATCTCTCTGGCCGACAATATGCTCTACAAGAGCGGCAGTTATGAAATCAACGACCGCGCCGGTGAGACGCTTTCCAAGATTGCAAAAATCATCAAGGACTAAGGACTATGATGTGCTCGTGGAAGGTAACACTGACCCCTGTGCCCATTTCTCGCACCAATATCCGCAACAACTGGGACTCTCCTGCCTCGCGCCTCCAGCGTTGTACAGGCACTCCAGAATCAGTATGGTGTTAATCCAGCCCGTCTGACAGCTGCTGGTCGTGGCGAATATAACCCCCATCACCGCAAACGATTCTGACTTAGGCAAGCAGCGCAACCGCCGCACACAGATTATTATTACGCCGAAGCTCGATCAGTTTATGGATCTTATCGATAAAGCTCCAAACACTAACGAGTAAGAGAAACCTCATATCGGGTCAGTCCAAACAGAATGAGCTGACCCGATTTTTTTATTATGTCTTACTCTTGCCGAACTATACAAAAAGGGAGTTTTACATAAAATAACAGTATTTATTTCTCCCTTTTTCTTGGTGGTACGGAGAATAGGCGCTAACTTTGCAACGCAAAAGTGGGAAAGACGTGACATGAGCCTTTTTGCGCTACGCCTCGTTTGCACCACGAACACCGAGGATAGATTTGGCTGCTTGCAACCTCGTAAAAAGAATGCTAAAATGACCGACGGTTAAGTCCACAATGGTAATACCGTCTTGATGGATAAAGCGCCAACGGAGGGCGCTTATTTTTGTTCCCTCCGTAAGCCATCGCTACAGATTTATTCATTCTTACATTTCACTATGTATTTATTCACTTCCGAATCGGTGTCTGAGGGACACCCCGACAAGGTGGCCGACCAAATATCGGACGCCGTGCTTTGACGAACTGCTCGCTTTCGATCCCAGTTCTAAAGTAGCTTGCGAAACAATGGTGACGACTGGACAAGTAGTCGTTGCTGGGGAAGTAAAGTCAAACGCTTGGGCCGACTTGCAGACCGTGGCGCGCGACGCTATTGCCCATATTGGTTATACCAAAGCTGATTATAAATTCGACTCTGAAAGCTGTGGCATTTTTCAGTGCCATTCACGAGCAGAGTGCCGACATCAATCGTGGCGTTGAGCGCATTGATGCAGAAAAATCAGGTGCTGGCGACCAAGGTATGATGTTTGGTTATGCCAATAATGAGACCGACAACTACATGCCGCTGCCTCTCTCCTGGCTCACGACTTGATGATTACGCTCTCGCATCCGTCGTGAGGGGAAGGTGATGACCTATCTCCGCCCTGATGCAAAGAGCCAGGTAACGGTGAAATACGATGATAACGACCACGCCGTAGCTATCGATACCATTGTTATCTCCACGCAGCACGATGAGTTCATCTCCGCAGCCGAAGCTGGCAGTCAGGGAGAAGGCCGATGAGCAGATGTTGGCAAGAATTCGTGAGGACGTTATCAATATCCTCATTCCGCGCACCATTGAAGAGGCGTGTCAATACCCCAGAAATCAAAGCACTTTTCGAAAATAGCGACATCAAGTATCATGTAAACCCCACGGGCAAGTTTGTCATTGGTGGACCGAACGGTGATACAGGTCTGACAGGACGTAAAAATCATTGTCGATACTTATGGCGGTCGTGGCGCTCTATGGTGGTGGTGCTTTCTCGGGCAAAAGACCCCTCGAAGGTAGACCGTAGTGCTGCTTACGCCGCTCGTCATATTGCTAAGAATATGGTGGCAGCAGGTGTGGCCGATGAGATGCTCGTTCAGTTGAGCTGATGCTATCGGTGTGGCTGAACCCATTAGTATCTATGTCAACACTTACGGCAAAGAAGCATGTTGCTTTGAGCGATGGCGAGATAGCAGAAAAAATCAAACAACTCTTCGATCTTCGTCCCTACGCCATTGAGCAACGTCTGAAATTGCGCAACCCCATCTATGTGGAAACAGCACGCTACGGCCACATGGGCCACAATCCGCGCATGAAGCACAAGGTGTTCCGCCTCGGCAATGAGGTGAAAGAAATGGATGTTGAGCTCTTCACCTGGGAAAAGCTCGACTATGTTGAGAAAGATTAAGGAAGCTTTTGGGCTTTAATAGATAAAATTTAACGTGGCGGGGCTTGCTCCGCCACACTTTCAAAGTGACCCATGAAGATAACTGTCTATGGTGCCTCCTCGGGGCAAGTAAAAGATATTTATGTTGAAACGGCTCGTCAGTTGGGCATGATAATGGCTCAGCGCGGTCATGCGCTGGTCAATGGTGCCGGACGTATGGGGCTGATGGCGGCATCTGCCGAAGCCTGCATGGAAGCTGGCGGTCAAGCCATCGGAGTCATTCCACAATTCATGATAGAGCAGGGTTGGCAACACAAGGGATGTCACAACTCATCGTGACGCGCGATATGCACGAACGCAAAGAGCGAATGGCCGAATTGAGCGATGCTTGTGTGGCACTGCCCGGCGGTGTCGGCACTTTGGAGGAATCTGCTCGAAATCATCACATGGAAGCAACTCGGACTTTTATCTCAAACCCATCGTTGTGCTCAATGTCGACGGCTGCTTCAGTCCGTTGCTCGAACAGTTGCAACGCGCTGTTGAAGAGCATTTCATGCGTCCTTTACACGCTCAACTCTGGCAAGTGGCAGAAACAGCGGAAGAAGCCGTACACCTCTGTGAGACAACACCCGAATGGGATAAAAACCTACAAAAATTTGCTGCACTCTAATGCAGAAGACAATCGCACTTTTTCAGTCGGATAGTACCCACGCCTATTCTTTTTGATGCGGCAGCCTCGAAGCATCTTCCAGCGGACACGGTTCGCACCAGCTGGGGAATCGTAAACATACGTGGGAAAAAATGGCCCTCTTGAGGCAGACCCCGATGCTGTTTACACGGAAGAGCAACTCACTGCTGCTCCAACGCGTGTGAGCACGGTAGAGCAGACGGATTTTTCTCACCGAAAGGGAAAAATCCATGACTTCACGTTTTATAAGCCACTGTGGGAGAATGCTTTTGTCGACCTCGCTGCAGCAAAAATAGAGGTAGTGCCTTTTCGTCCACAAGGCGTTGCGGGAGATCCCGTGCCTTATCGTTTTCGCTCTGACGATTTTGTGACAACCGCGCTCATGCTCTCTTTCTTTCTGATGATTTATGTCATCTCGCGCAGTCGTCACTACCTCAAAAACCATATCAAAAATTTCTTCTCGCCCCACGAGTATAACGATATTTTCGCTCCACGTACGCAGAATGAGTTGCGCGGGCAGCTCTATCTCATCTTCCAGCTGTGTTTTACGTTGGGTGTGCTCACCTTCGATTATATACAATCATTCAAACCAGAAATCTTCAATTCAGTATCGCCCTATAAGATTCTCCTGGTCTCCTCAGTATCTTCGGCGGCTTTTATTTCTTGAAGATTGCACTCTACTACTTTGTCAATAATGTCTTTTTCGACCGCAAAGTGATTTCCCAATGGAACGACTCCTATCTCTTGTCGCTCTTCTCCATGGGGGTGCTTCTCTTCCCCGTAGCCCTCTTGGTTGTATATTTTGACATCGACTTCCAAACCATGTTGGTACTCTTCTTTAGCGTGTATGCCCTCCTCAAGCTGTTGCTCTTTTATAAGTGCTTTCATATCTTTTCGGAGTATAAATTACACTTTTTGCATATAATTTTGTACCTTTGCACGCTAGAATTGTTCCCTCCGCTTATTTTTTGTGGAGAACTTTTGAACTATGTGTTGAATGCGTTAGTCTCTATTGATTAAGAAAAGCAATCCGGACAAATGATAAAGAAAATTCTTATTTCGCAGCCAAAACCGGCCTCTGATAAGTCTCCGTATTTTGATCTTGCGAAAAACCTATGGGGTGGAATTTGTCTTCCATCCTTTTATTCGAGTAGAAAGTGTGTCGACGAAGGAATTTCGTGCACAAAAAGTGCAAATCCTTGACCACACGGCTATTGTCTTCAATTCTCGACACGCCATCGACCATTTCTTTAATCTCTGTAACGAACTGCGCGTTGCTATTCCCCGACGACATGAAGTATTTCGGGCTTTCAGAGAAAAATTATGCTTTACATACAGAAGTATGTGCAGTACCGTAAACGTAAGATTTTCTTCGGAGCAACGGGTAAGTGGGACGACCTAGTTCAGATTATGGCAAAACACTAAGACTGAGAAGTACCTCTTGCCGCAGAGCGATGTGGCCGGTGATGAAGTCTCTGCTATGCTCGAAGCTAAGAAGCTTCAACACACGGAGTGTACGATGTACCGCACTGTTCCCAATGATATGCCGAAAACGCTGGAAGGTTATGATATGGTCATTCCTTTCACGCCGAGTGGTGCTATTGCCATTGCCGACGCCTATCCCTCTTTGAAAGACGGCAAGGTGCTGGTGGGTTGTTTCGGAAAAGAACACTGCACAAACGCTCAAAGACGCCGGTATTCCTGTTGCTATGGAAGCACCTTCTGTTCCAAGCCCCTTCTATGACGGGGAACGCTTGAGCTCTTCCTCAAGGAAACAAATCAGTAAAGATATTTAACGCCCGTTTTCAGCGGGAAACTCAGCATGGAGAAGCCTTTCGGATTTCCGAAAATAGAACATCTTTGTTTGCGGACGGATGTGGAAGCACTCTTTACCTCAGGCAGTAGAGCCTCCAGTGTCTATCCCCTGCGCGCTGTCTATCGCCTTGTGGATCACGACGGGAAAAAGGGCCGAAGGTGAAGGTGTTGCTGAGTGTTTCCAAGCGTTGCTCAAACATGCTGTTGACCGCAACCGCGCGAAGCGACAATTGCGTGAGGCTTACCGCCACCACAAAGACATTCTGCGCGAAGCTCCTTCCAGAGAACGCAGCTCTCACATAGGCTTTCTTTGGTTGAGCAATAAGCCTGTTGAGTTTCGGCCGTGGTAGAAGAGCGACTTGTTAAGCTGATGCAAGGTGTTGGCGATAAGTTGCTAAAAAGAACAAGAAAAGAATAACAATGAGTAATTACTACTCCTCTGCTCCCTTTCTGAGGTGCACGGAGATGTATTACTCATTGTTCGTTTATAAAATCCTCACAGAATGCTCCGTCAATTTCTCATCCGTTTGCTGATAGCTCCCATCCGTTTTTATCAGCGTTTCATCTCTCCCCTGACGCCGCCCTCTTGTCGGTTCACCCCTACTTGTTCGCAATATGCCGTTGAGGCAATCCGGAAGCATGGTCCCATCAAAGGCCTCTTACTCGCCATTTGGCGCATCCTCCGCTGCAACCCTTGGGGCGGTAGCGGCTATGACCCAGTTCCATAACCTTTTTTGAATGTGCTAATGTGGGAATGTGCTAATGTGCTAATGTAGCGGCATTTGCCGCTTCGTCTGTCATGTTTTTACATTCCCCACATTAGCACATTCAAAAACTCACCATTCTCTGCATTAGCACATTAGCACATTCCCCACATTAGCACATTAAAACATGGATTTCCACACTCACAATCAGCAAGCAGCACCAGGAACGGCTATCGTCAATCTGCCGCTCGATATTGTGCAGCAGCCAGAAACGTTTCGGCCCGTGGCGGGTGGGCTCTATTCTGCTGGCATTCATCCTTGGTGGACAGAAGCGGACGATGTTGAGGCTCTGTTTGTAGGGCTGAAACAGCTTTTAGAGCATTCGCAGGTAGTGGCGTTGGGAGAATGCGGACTCGACCGCTTGCGCGGAGGAAGTATGGAGTTGCAAGAAGCGGTTTTCTGTCGGCAAATTTCTCTTTCCGAAACTTTGCAGAAGCCTCTCATCATTCATTGTGTTCGTGCCTTTGATATTCTCCTTGCAACTCAAGAAAAAGCTCCGCCCTACGCAGCAATGGACGATTCATGGTTTTCGTGGTCGTCCTGCCTTGGCTCAGCAGTTGCTCAATGCGGGCTTCGATTTGAGTTTCGGAAAACAGCGCAATGAAGAATCCTTCGCCCCTACGCCTCCCACGCGCCGCCATGAAGAAACCGACGATGATTGGTTGTAGTTCTCTGATATAGTACAACATATCCTCTTATACCGAGTTCATCCCGAATTGTACAGGTACTTTTCTTTACTCATAAAAACCTGTACAATTCGGGGATGAAACCAAAACTTAGAAAAAGTGAGGCCATTTAAATCTTTTTACTTTTGCCACATAGACATAGCAAATCGTAATATGGATATGCAGTATTTTCTCCTTTTTCTTGGATTACTCTTCTCTTTGCCAGCTTTTTCGCATAAAAGGACTCCATTATGGTGTATGGCAATATTGCGGACGCTTTCACTGGTGCAATCATTGGAGACGGAACTATTGATGTATTGTCTCCCCGATTCTACGGTACTCTTTCCAGGAGAATGGGCGTACAATATCGATGACGGTGTGCGGACAGCTTCGCTCTATTATTGTAAGGTTCCCGAAGAAGGCAACTATATCATTCGGCTTCAGCACTCCCAATATTTCCCGCTCTACTTTCCCATTACCGTAAAGTTGAGCGGTCGCAGCAATGGTTTTGTGGTAATTCCTCAAAAAGCCCCTCATGCGTAAGTGTCCCAAGGAGCAAAAAGCTGGGAGAGGCCGTGGTGAGGGCTACGAAGATAAAAATGGTGATGAAGGCGACACCCTCGTTTACAACGCCGACGCTTTCCAACTTTCGCAAGGATCGATGCTCGATGCACTGATTGAGCAACTGCCGGGGGCGCAACTCAATGAGAGCGGCGTGATCACGGTGAACGGCAAGCGGGTGAGCAGTCTGCTGGTCAATGGCAAGGACTTCTTCCGCGGCGACCCCAAAATAGCATTGGAAAACCTTCCTGCCTACATGGTCAACAAAGTCAAGGTCTACGAGCAACAAAGCGACTTTGAGGAGATGACGGGTCTGAAGGAAGTGGAGCGGCCGCTGGTGATGGATGTCAATCTCAAGCGGCAATATTCCATCGGCTGGATTGCCAATGCGGAGGCTGCACGCGGCACGAAAAGACAAGTACTGATGCGACTGTTTGCACTGCGATTCTCTGACTTGTCACGCTTAGCGATTTTCGGCAGTATCAACAACACCAACGACACACGGCGTCCGGGAGCAAAAGGGCGAGTGGTCGCCGTCCTATCTAGCCGCAGGGCTTGCAAATGAGCAAAACGGCCGGAGCGGAATACAGTTATGAAAATCGCCACAAGACGTTTGAATGGACGAGCAATGTGGACGTGACACACCAACAACTACACGCTCACCACCTACAACCATGAGAGTTTTCTGCCCACTCAGCGTTCCTTCTCACTCAGTCGTTCGGAAGCGAACAACCACACGACGTGGTTCAATACGAGTCATCGATTTTCTCTGAAAAAAAGCGGTGCGACAATCAGGGCAAATCAGTTTCAACTACGATAAAAAAATACCAACGACGCCACGCAACGTGCCGGCGAAGTGGGCGTCAATCCGTTTGAGCTGGTGCCCAATGGAGAGGTGCTCGATGAGCTGTTTCGCCCAGGCAGCACGCGCCTGCAGCAGTTGGCACGCAACCGTCGCTATTCGCTGATGCGCGGCAATGGCGAGAATTGGCGCTTGAGTGCACCCTATCAATTACGTTGGAGTCCTTTTCAGCAGTCGGGGGTGAACGACTTCTTCTCTTTTAATTTCTCAGGAGTTTACGACCGACATCGCGCTCAGACTTTCGACCACTATCGTTTTGGAATATCTCGGTGCGGGAAGTGGAACAAACGACTTCCGCAACCGCTATCGCAGTGCTCCCTCCCATCATTACAACTTCAATACGGAGGCATCTTATTTAATGCCTTTTGGCGCGTTTTGGCCGACCTTGAGCTACAAATATTCGCAAGACTATCGTGATGCCAACACCAGTTTCTACCGTCTCGACCGGCTTGCGGGATGGGGTGCCAACACCGACTTTGCGCCGGGCATGCTCCCCTCGGCAACGGCCGACATGATGCAGGCACTTGACGCGCCCAATAGCGGACGCTCGCGCTTGTGGCAGCGGCGGCATCAGGTGAGCCTGCGCTGGAATATCGCACGAAGCATCAAAACCGCACTACAATAGCCTTCCAACTTCCGTTGCGTTGGGAACTGGAGCATTTGTTGTTCGACAAAGTCGGGCAGCACTTCGACCGAAATCGAACGCAGGCATTGTTTTCTCCGCAGGTCTATCTTCACCAACAGTTTCAGAAAGGAGAGACCAGTCATGTGTTCATCCTCAACTACTCGCTGTCACGCGCAATGCCCGACTTTATCTATGCCCTCGAATTGGAGGACAGTTCCAATCCGCTCTACATCCAAAGGGGAAATGCCCACTTGGTGCCAAGCACCACGCAAAACCTTTCGTTCACAATGAACACGCTGAAAAAGCATAGGAAACTCTACGACTTGAATCTGTCCTACCAACGTACTTCCAACGCGCTGGCCACAGAACGCACCTACAATCCTACCACAGGAGGATATGTGACGCACCCGGTCAATGTGAACGGCAACTGGCGCACCGACGGCACTTTCAGCACCAATGGACAGTTTGGTGCGAACAAAGCTTTCGATTGGAGCAGCCACTCCTCTTTCTCCCTACGACCACAATGTCGATATGGCCAACGTGGTCGGCAGTACCACACATGAGTTGAGCACCATCGGTAGTCTTTATCTCCGCGAACGGCTTTCGGTCAACTATTCGCAACGCGGTTGGCACTTGGGAGCAAAAGTGCAAGGCAGTTACAATCGCATGACCGGCCAACGCAGTGACTTCAAGGAGATCAGTGCGTGGGACTACAGTTACGGACTGACTGCACGTCTCCCATTGCCGGGTAAGGTGGGGCTGAGCACGGACTTCACCGTATTCAGCCGTCGAGGCTACACCGACACGCAGCTCAACACTAACCACTTCATTTGGAACCTTCGCCTCGAGCGCAGCATTCTGCACGGAAATCTGACCTTTGCTCGATGGTTTCGACCTGCTGCATGAGCTTTCCAACGTGACACGCACAGTCAATGCACAAGGCCGCACCGAAACCTACCACAATGTCATTCCTTCCTACTTCATGTTGCACGCCATCTATAAGTTCAATCTGTCTCCTAAAAAACGATAAAATAAAGACAAGCAGGTACAATCTCTACTTACAAGATTCAACAGGTATGGTTATATATAATGTTTAGGTTCATCCCCGAATTGCGTTGGTACTTTTTCTTTACTCATAAATACCTGTACAATCTCGGGGATGAACCTCTTTTTCTTTCCGCAATATCCTTGTTGGTATTGCGGATTTTTGTTGGATCTTTGTATTGCAAGTGTAGATGAGTGAAGAGGTGACGAGTAGAAGTGCGTGCTGTGCGACACCTCTGGTGTCGGAAATGGAAATTGTTACTTTCTCCCACGGGTTCGCCCTTCGGGCATTACCCGCGGTTACGCATGGTGTGTCCCCGCTGGGGACATTATTATTGCGTTCGAAAATACAATCAAGGCTGTCAGTTCACATCCTTATTGCGTCAGCCAGCGCGCTTATTGTGTCAGCCAGCGCGCTTATTGCGTAGGAGCTTACACCCTAAGAAACGTTGAACTGAAGAGAGCTACAATCTCTTCTCCTTTAGTTTGATTTTTGTTGTCACGTCGTCACGTTGTCACACTTTGCGGTTAAATGTTTGAAAGAGTGAATGTTACGAGCGTGACAACAGTGTGACAACAAAATAGAACCACATGAGTTGTTGTCACGCATATAAGCGTTTGTCTTTCAGTATGTTTTAACGATCTGTGACAACGTGACAACAAAATGACGAAATTTTCAGGAGAGGGCGAGAAGCTATATTTATCATCGATATGTCTTGTTCTTTTCGTTCACATTTGCAGCAGAGGGCGAGAGAGAAAACCTCCTGTCGTGCGAACATATACTATTCCGAGAAAAAGGCGTATCTTTGTACGCAAAATCATAAAACAGATAAACAAACGATGAATTTCGTAGACGAACTCAAAATGGCGCGGTATGCTCCATCAGATGATGCCGGGCACAGAAGAACTTCTTGCAAAAGAACAAGTAACGGCTTATGTAGGTATTGACCCTACGGCTGATTCCCTCCATATTGGTCACCTGTGTGGCATCATGATGTTGCGCCACTTGCAGGATTGTGGTCATAAAGCCGCTCGCGCTTGTTGGCGGTGCTACGGGTATGATTGGCGACCCCTCCGGTAAGAGCCAGGAGCGCAATCTGCTCGATGAGGAGACTTTGGCGCACAACATTCGTTGCATCAAGGAGCAGCTCTCTCGCTTTCTCGACTTTGAGTCCGACGCTCCCAACCGTGCCGAACTCGTCAACAACTACGATTGGATGAAGGGGTATTCTTCCTCAATTTTGTCCGCGACATCGGTAAGCACATCACAGTGAACTACATGATGGCGAAGGATAGCGTGCAAAAAGCGTTTGAACGGTGAAGCTCGCGATGGTTTGAGTTTCACGGAGTTCAGCTATCAGCTCCTCCAAGGCTACGACTTCCTCCACCTCTATCAAGAAAAAGAACTGCAAATTGCAAATGGGCGGTTCGGACCAGTGGGGAAATATCACGACAGGTGCGGAATTGATTCGTCGCACACTCGGTTCTTGAAAAATCAGGTGTTCGCCCTCACGTGTCCGCTCATCACGAAAGCCGATGGACGCAAGTTTGGTAAGACAGAAAAATGGTAATATCTGGCTCGATGCCAGCGTACCACTCCTTATGAGTTCTACCAGTTCTGGCTCAATGTGGCTGACGACGACGCCGAACGCTACATCAAGATTTTCACTACGCTTTCTCAAAGCGAAATCACAGCCATCATCGACGAGCACCGTCAGGATCCAGGTTGCCGCACCTTGCAGAAGCGACTTGGCGAAGAGGTGACGAAGATGGTTCACGGTGAGGAAGAATACAAGAAAGCCCTCGAAGCCTCCAATATCCTTTTTCGGAAAGGCCACAAAGGAGAACCTCCTCAAGCTCGATGAAGCTACGCTCTTGGCTGTCTTTAGCGGTGTGCCCCATTTTGAGGTGAGCCGTGCCGAAGCCCTTGATGCCAAGGCCGTCGACCTCTTTGCAGAAACCACCAAGTGCTTTTGCTTCTAAAGGCGAAATGCGCAAACTTGTGCAGGGCGGAGGAGTGAGTCTGAACAAAGAAAAACTCGAAGCGTTCGACCGCACTATCACTGCCGACGATCTCCTCGATGGAAAATATCTCCTCGTGCAGCGCGGTAAGAAGAACTACTTCCTCATCACAGTGAAGTAAGAGAAACTTTCGTGCTCATCGAACCGGTTCAAGACACATTCAAAACATCTTCGAAGATGGACGAAAAAGAATTAGAAAAATATACAGCAGCGGCTGAAGCGGGCGATGCTTCGGCACAGTACAATTTAGGCGTTCTCCTGTCCGAGGGTGACAAGAAACAGCAGAAGAAGGCTTTTTGCTTGACGCTCAAATCAGCAAAAGCAGGAGCTTTTGCCAAGGGGCAGAGTTTGTTGGCCCATTTCTATACCAACGGTATAGGCGTAGGTCAGAACCCCGATAAGGCTTATGATTGGTATAAAAAGGCGGCTATGCAGGGTGAAGCAAAAGCCGAACGCTTTATGGGTTTGGATGCTCTGCATGGTATTGTGAGCGAAAAAGATGTTGAAGCGGCAGCCGAATGGATTCGGAAAGCTGCCGCCCATGGTTCGGACGATGCCTCTTGCGACTTGGCGGGAATGTTGCTGCGCGGAGAGGGGATGAAGCAAGACCTTGATGAGGCTTACCGTCTCTTTGAACAATTGGCAGAGAAAGGTCTTCCAACTGCAAAATATAACCTTGCCATCTTTTTGTTTGGACGGCTATCCCTAACGGGCGTGAAGCTCCAGCGCGCTGTGCAACTCTTAGAGGAGGCAGCAGCAGGTGGAGTGCCAATCGCCAATGTCACACTGGCGCAAATCTATATGGAAGGCGTTGATGATGTGCAGCAGGATTTCGACAAAGCAACGGACAGTGTTGCGCCACTGCTCAAAAACTGACCTGCTCCTTTGAGGCGTATCGCCAAAGATGTGCTGAAAGAAATCGACCGCCTCGAGAGCGAAAAATAAGACAACAGAAGCTACTCAATAGCTTTTATACTTAATCGGACGAGTTAGACAGGTCAAGCCGGTCGGACTCGTCCGCTTTTTTCTTTTTATCTTATCTCAACAAATATGCGTACCCTCTTTCTTCTCCTCTCCTTTATGCTCCCTCGTCCTTACTGCACAACCCGCACAAAAATGAGTATCGATGGGGAATGGCCTATTTGCGCTCGGAGCAATATACCGAAGCCGTTAAATCGCTCACAAAGGCGGCCGAAAAAGGGCAATCCTGCCGCAGCTGTGCAGCTCGGTATGCTCTATCATCAAGGACGAGGCGTGGAGCAGAACGATGAGCGCGCTGTTGAGTACTACGGGCGTGCAGCTCAGAAAGGTGACGCCAAGGGGCAGTACCTCTTAGCCAATATGATGCAAATGGGCATCGGCACGCCGAAAGATCCCACAGCGGCGGCTTTTCATTACGCCAAGGCGGCGCGTCAAGGCAATGTGGAGGCGCAGCGCGAACTGGCAGAGATGCTCTATCGCGGCAATGGCGTGCAACGTGATCGCAAAGAGGCGGCGCGTTGGTATACCGAACTGGCGGCGCGCCCCGATTCCAACGCGCTCTTTATGCTCGGCGGAATGTATGAATATGGCGATGGGGTGAAAAAAGACTCATTGCGGTCCGCTGCTTTATTATCAGCAAGCGGCGCGTTTGGGACATTCGCAAGCTATGCTGACTTTGGGCTATCACTACGCTGCTGCGCGTTCCGATTCGGCTGAATACTGGTATCGGAAAGCTGCCGACTTGCAGCTGCCCGAAGCGCAATATAATCTGGCGCTTCTTTATTTCAGTCGCGGAAACGTTGCGCAGGGTTTTACCATTCTTAGAAGCCGCCGCGCGTTTGCATTATGCTGAGGCGGAGAACAATTTAGGGAATCTTTATGCCGAGGGGCGTTATGTGGCGAAAGACCCTGTGCGTGCTTTTCAACTTTATAAACGGGCAGCAGAGCAACGACTTCCCGAGGCGCAAAATAACTGTGGAAATATGCTCGAAGCAGGGGAGGGAACAGCCGCCAATCCCTGCCAGTGCGTTGGAGTATTACGCCCGTGCAGCGGCGCAAAACTATGCTGAAGCGCAATACAATCTGGCGCGACTTTATGCCACGGAACAGGAACTGCACAAGATTGGCAAAAAGCAGCTACATGGTTTGAACGTGCCGCTCAACAAGGCAAACCCGAAGCACAATATAACATCGGTATTCTCTACCTCCGCGGTCAAGGCGTTACGGCTGATGCGGCAAAAGCTTACCACTATCTCCGCTTAGCAGCTCAAAAGTTCCTCTCCTGTTGCCGCGTGCTGCTCGCGCTCTTCTCCACTAATTTTGTTTTATTCAAGACTCAGCCCCATTTGATACCTTTACTCAAATGGGGCTTTTTCATACGCTATCAGCAAATGCTCATCCTCACCGCAGGTGGTTAAAACCAGTATTCGTCACCGCCATCTTTTATCTTGAGCCGCTTGCGGAGTTCTGCTACAGAAGCGGGGAAGTTGCGCACCGTTAGTTGGCTTGGCGCACATCTCCTTAAAAGCTTTTTAGTTCTTGCTTGTTGAAATGGTTGTAGCGAACCACCTCGAAGATTCTACCAGGGAAGTTTTCGATGTGTTTTGTCGGAAGTATAGAGATGACTATTGGGATGGAATTTCTGCAAGCCGAAACGAACCGCTGGAAGTTTGTATGCTCTCGCTTTCAAGATAGCCGCATTGGGCTCGTAGAGGTAGCGGAGGGGGTAGAGGCGTGAGACGGGTAGGGCAGTGGCTTCTTCGTCAGTGCGAAAAACTAAATGTTTCTTCATCACAACAAAAGATAGTGGGCGAAACCATTTTGCTGCATATTGAGCACTAGAAGGAGGTCTTTACACTCTCCGCGCTCCGCCACAATATGCACTTCTTCCGTACAATCCAACTGACTCATAGCGCGGTGAAGATCAGCATGGGCGAAAGTTTCAGCATCACATAGTGTGCTTTCTCTCGAAAAAGTGGGAGCAGTTCTATAACGTTCGGTTCACAATCTTCTAATAGCACCGTTTTTGCGCCCAGCAGCATCGCGGCGCGCAGGATCGAGAAAGAGCAAATCAACAGTGCTCATCGTGTGTAACAGTTCTGTACCGTCGCCCGCTAAGCAATGAGCGTGTTCAAGCCCCCAAGAGCGGGAAGTTGTGCGCTGCTATTTTCTGCGAGCATTACATTGCGCTCAATGTAAGTGGCCTCTCGAAAATGTTTCGCCACGAAAGAGAAATCAACTCCCAATCCGCCTGCGAGGTCTACCATCGTAGCGCCTTCGGGCAACAAACGTTCCACTACATCCGCTTTGTAGCGCGCCGCCTTTTCGCCCGAGCACTGCTCCAACGCCAAGCGTGGCGGATAGAGAAGTCCGTCCACCGCCGCCCACGACGGCACTTTCGTGCGCAGTCGTTGCCACCCCTCAATCTGTTGCAGGATGTAAGCCGTATCGAGGTCGTTGCGCCCACTGAGTTGTAAAGCCAAGCGGGCAACATCGTCTGTGCGGTGCTCTCGGATGTACATTTCTTCTTTCATACTGCAAAAGTACAGCTTTTTTGTTAGAGCATAAAAGAGAAGCCTCTCAATGCAAGAGGTATCCGAACACTTCCCCTCATGGGAAGCTGGAGGGGCTTCCTTTTCCCTCTTTTTCTCTCACATTCTCTTGCAAAGTCTTTCTAAATCGCTAAATTCGCAACATTTAAAAATCATTCTCTCATGAAGAAATCAGCACTTCTCCTTCTCTTCGTTTTTTGCAGCTTGCACTACTTGGGCGCAGGTGGCACGCGAAGAAATCTTTGCCGATACTCATCGCTCGGCAGCTAATTATTATGCCTATCCCACTCCGAATGCCAAACTGACACCAGCACCGAAGGGATACGAACCCGTTTATATCAGTGCGTATGCTCGTCACGGTTCGCGCTGGCTCATCCATCCAGAACAGTACACCAAGCCGCTGCAAGTCCTGAAGAAAGCTGCTGCGGCAGGAATGCTTACTCCTGCAGGGCAGCAGGCGCTTGTTGCAGTGGATAGCGTGTATCGCATAGCGAACAAACGCTTTGGCGAACTCACAGAAAAAGGTGCGCGCCAACATCGCGGTATTGCACAGCGCATGTACAAAAACTTCCCCACGGTTTTTTTGCTGATGGAGCGGTGGTAGATGCTCGCTCAACGGTTGTCATCCGCTGTATCCTCTCCATGGCTAATGAGTGTTTGCAGTTGCAAGCGGAGAATCCGCGTTTGCGCATCAAAACGGATGCCAGCGATCACGATATGTACTATTTGAACGATGAGGACCAACCAGCCATTCAACGTTTCCCGCCATAGCGACGCCATTAAGGCAGCACTCACCAAGGCTTGGGAAGAAAATGTGAAGACAGACCACCTCATGGGAGTCCTCTTCCGCGATGCAGCTTATGTTCGCGATAGTGTGGATGTGGCTTCTTTCGCCAATAACTTCTTTTCTGTGGCGGCTAATATGCAGAGTTGCGATACAAAGCTCGATCTCTACCGCTTTTTACGCCAGAAGAGTGCTACGGCATTTGGAAATATAGAAATTTGGAGTGGAGCATTCGTTATGGCGATAATAGTCTCTCAAAGGGTGTGATGCCCTATTTGCAGAACAATCTCTTGCGCAATTTCTTAACCACGGCCGACAGTTGTTTGCAGAAGTCCATACCAGGTGCAACGCTGCGTTTCGGTCACGACGTGGTGGTTCTCCCATTAGCCTGTTTGATGGAGCTTGGCGATTGTGGCAAACAGCAGGGAGGCGATGCCAATCTGTTGGCCGAAAAATGGCGCAATTATGAAATCTTCCCCATGGCGTGCAACATTCAGTGGGTGTTCTATCGCAAAAAGAAAAGTAAAGACCTTCTCGTTAAAGTTTTACTCAACGAGCACGAGATGTCGCTCCCTGTTGCTACTACGCAAGCACCCTACTATCGGTGGAAGATGTGAGAAAATACTATCAAGAAAAACTCTCACGCTTCCAAATCCCTACCGAAAAAAATAGCATTTTCTAACGCCTGCAACATTTGTTGTAGGCGTTTTGTAAACAAACTGAATGATATAAAAAAGTCTTTTATATTTATTATTTCTTTGCTTATCTTTGCGCCCAACAGATTACAAAAACTACAATACAATACCATATTACTTAATCAATATTCAATTACATGAGGAAAAATTACTTCACTCTTGATGTTGTTCCTGCTTGTAGGAGCATCTGCAGCCCAAACTCGGACTCATTATGAGTTGAAATCGTTGGGCAATGCTGTGACCGAATTAACGGAAGGTAGTAAGATTATCTTTCACAACACTGGTCGCAACACTTATCTTTATTTGACTGATGCGTTTACTCCTAACACGATGGTGCGTGCTAACAGAACTGCTCCTGTGCAGGGCACTGATGTAACCGCTTATTTGTTTACAGTAAAGAAAAACGCTGATGGCACTTTCTCTTTTGTTGGTCATAATAACCAATATATTGGAGAATGCGGTCGTAACCAAGATGTGTACACCAAAGAAGAAGCTCAAGCAGGTAAATATACAGTTACTTTGGCTTCTGGCTCTACAAATAAATTTTTGCTCAGAGGTGCTAATGGTGAATACATGAACGGCAAACCTGAAACTCTGACGGGTTGGAATGGTACAGGAGGTAATTCTCAATATGAAATTTTTGTACCTGAAGTAGAAGAAGTTACGTATGCGGAACTCAGATATCAAGCTAAGAAAGATGGTCAGGTTCTTGCAAGTACTACGGCTTGGCAAAAGGTAGGATCAGCACCTGTTATTCCTGAAGCAATCAAAAATCCGTATGTCACTCTGACTACTGATAAGACAACTGTTTCTGCAACAGATGAAGAGGTAAACTTCACTGCTTCTTACAATGCTCCTTTCCAATTCTCTGCTGATGCAGAACACGCTACTTGGTATTATCTCCAACTTCGTCCTGCAAGCAATAAGTCTTATTTGAGTGCTAATACTGAAGATAAGATGATGGGGCAAGCTGATAAATTCAATACAGCAGAATTCAAGTGGGCTTTTTGTTGGTAATCCTTATGCAGTGAAGGTTATCAATAAAGCAAATGGTGATACTGCAGCTTTGGCATACGAAGGTGCAGTGAAAGTAGCTCGTCCTGGTAGCCCTATTAAGGTTGTTGCAGGTAGCTCTATGGCTTGGGTGCTTTGCAAGAATGGTGATAATGGTTTCACCCTTCGTTCAACTGAAAATGCTTCTTGCTATCTCCACAATCGTAGTAATGATGGTATCACAACGCTTTCTGCTTCAGAATGGGGCGGTGTAGCTTCTGATGAAGGTTCTACTTTCAAGGTGACTGAAGCTCCTCTTGAGGATGATTACAATACTCAACTGATTGCTGATTTCTCTAGCTGGTTTGATGTTGAAACAGCCCCTACTCTTAATACTTATTTCACGCTTTCTACTTCAGACTACAATACCCTTGAGGCTCAGTACAATACGCTGAAGACTACTTGTACAAGAGAAGAATACGAAGATTTTGTTGAGAATTTCTATCATGCTGTGAAATATCCCGAAACGGGCTACTACTTCTTGAAGAATACGGTAGGGTGGCCAGTATGGATATCTCTACAGTGATGGCACGCAGTTTATCGGTAATGCCGCTAAACCTGCTGTGAATTCTGTTGTTTATCTTGAGGAGTATGAAAGTGAAGGATATCATTTCTATGCTATCAAAGTTCAAGGTCAGTATGTAGGTGCTGCTACTAATAGTACAATAGTTGTTCCGTCTAAAAATCCCACTTACTTCTATGTTGATATTAAAAACCTGGAGTGATTGCTCTTTCTGCTAATCCTGACGATGCTTTCTCTTATTTGCATGTAGCAAATACTCGTGGTTATGCTGTCGTGGGTTGGGAGGCTCCTGCTCCTGCTTCTCAATGGACTGTAGAGGATGCAACAAGCTTTGAAGTTCCTCTCAACGCTGTTAATGGCAAGAGCTATGCAACATTCTGCGCACCGTTCGGTGTAACTGTTGCTGATACTAAGGCTAACACTTTGGTGATGGATGCAAGTAAGAAGTTTATTACTCTCAACGAAATCGCTGAAGTTCCTGCTAACACGGGTGTTCTCCTCGTGAACGAAACAGAGTGCTACAACGGCTACTGTTACTATCAAGGATGACGCAACTGCAACAGTTTCCGACAATGCTTTGGTTGGTACGCTCTGCTCCTCACGCAAAAAGCAGCTGGTGACCTCTTCCTTGGCAACAACGAAGGTGTAGTTGGTTTCTACGACTGGGCTGGTACTTCTCTCGCTGCTAACCGTGCATACATCCCCTGCAGCAACAGCAGCTGGTGTTCGCGCTCTGCTCTTCGATAACACTACGACAGGTGTGAATGCTGCAACGCTCAACAACGCTTCTCAGAAGGTCTTCGATCTCCAGGGACGCCGCGTTCAAAAGGCTCAGAAGGGTCTCTATATCGTAAACGGCAAGAAGGTTGTTCTCTAATTTCTAAATATTAACAGCTAAATAAAAACGAATACAAATGAAGAAGTATATCGTACCTGCCGTAAAGGCAATGAATCTCGAATTGGAGAATCCATAGCAGATTCTATGCCCGCCAATGGAGGTGTAACGACTCCAGTAAATAATGGTGGTTGGACACGTGAAGATAACTGGAATGCTTCCGACTGGTCAGAAGACGAGGAATAATCCTTTCATCTTTGAATAAATTGAGGGAGAATCTCACAAGTGCTGAGATTCTCCCCTTTGTATGTTATAGCCTCCCCTACTGTCTGTATCTCTGTATTGTATAGCGCGAAGGAGTAACTTCTATATGGATAGGGGTGGCTGCTGTGCGACACCACCGGTGTCGTAGGATGGTTTTGTCTCACCTTCCACGGGTTCGCCCTTTGGGCATCACCCGCGAGTTTACGCATGGTGTGTCCCTCTGGGGATAGTGGGTGAGCACGTGATCCGCTCCCTGTCCCTCCTCTTCGTTTGCTTTACATCCCTATAGGATTAGTAATATCAATACGCAGACCCAGCGCATTGATCAAGCGGAAAAACAATCCTACGCCAGGCTCTACCACTCCATTCTCAATCTTAGAAATATAAGACTTTGTTGTCCCTCACGCAGGGAGCAAGTTCGCTTTGTGACACTTTGGCTTCCTTGCGTGCTTGAAGAAATAGTTGTGCTGCATAGAAAGCCTTAGCTTCTTCTTCGAATTGCAAGCGTTCAGGGCTGCCCTCTTTACCATATCGTGATTCTAATATGGCATCATAGTCTGTGATGTTATTCTTTTTTCTGCATAGTATTGTTCTTTTTATTTTTAATGCCTTTTCTATTTCCGTGCTCGGTGTCTTCTGTGTCTTTTTCTGAAATCCGTTGAACAACACAACTATTTGTCCATCATCAAAAAATAAAAAGACACGATAGATGTTCCCATTAAATTCCGTGCGCAATTCGGAATAGGCCTTCTCGAAATGAGTTTGACAAACTTTGTGGAAAGCCGCTCTTGAGTTTTCAGAAGCTGTAGCCATAATCAATCTTTCGTCGCTCTCCTTCGCTTAGCTGTTCGATAAAAGTCTAAAAAGTATCTTTTATAAACTCTTATCTTTCTGTTCATAGGGCAAAGATAAAAAGAAAGTTTTCCATATAACGCAACTTTTATAGTTTATTAAGTATATGGGAAGAGTATTTTTTCTTTGAAGATGAGTAACAACTATACAGCTCCATTCTAGTCTCCGGCTGCGTCGCACTGCAAGCGTGGAGGGGAGAAACTCAGATGAGCAGGAGTGGTTGCTGTGCGACACCGCCAGTGTCGTAGAGTGGGTTTGTCTACCTTCCACGGGTTCGCCCTTTGGGCGTCACCCGCAGTTACAGCATGGTGTGTCCCCTCTGGGGACAGTGGGTGAGCTGCGTGGAGGCGTTTCGCCTGCCTCTGTCATTGCATATCGCATATAGTCTTGTGGATGCTCTCATCCACTACTTCGCCTGCCTCCGCCCTTGCATATCGTGTATAGTCTGTAGACACTTTCACTACCTCTCCTCCTCAGCAGCATCCACACAGAGATAATCTCGCCTCTGGCGGTGTCGCACTGCAAGCATTGAGCAACCGCACAAATCCACTCTCGCCTCCGGCGGAGGCGCCACCATGTTCAACCGCGGGTGATGCCCGAAGGGTGAACCCGTGGAAAGAAGAACAGAGAACTCCGACGCCGGCTGCGTCGCACTGCCAAGCGATGGAGCAGCCGCACAAAATCCACTCTCGCCTCCGGCGGAGGCGCACCATGCTTAACCGCGGGTGATGCCCGAAGGGTGAACCCGTGGAAAGAGGATAGAGAGAACTCCGACGCCGGCTGCGTCGCACTGCAAGCGTGGAGGGAGAAACTCAGATGGATAGGGGTGGCTGCTGTGCGACACCGCCGGTGTCGTAGGGTGGGTTTGTCTACCTTCCACGGGTTCGCCCTTTGGGCATCACCCGCGGTTAAGCATGGTGTGTCCCCTCTGGGGACAGTGGATGAGCACGTGGAGGCGTTTCGCCAGCCTCCGCCCTTGCATATCACATATAGTTTTGTGGATGCTCTCATCCACCTCGCCTGCCTCTGTTCTTGCATATCGTGTATAGTCTGTAGACCCTCTCACCACCTCTTCTCCTCAGCAGCATCCACAGAGAATACTCTCGTCTCCGGCGGAGGCGCACTGCGAGGCATTGAGCAACCGCACAAATCCACTCTCGCCTCCGGCGGGAGGCGCACCATGCCCTAACCGCGGGTGATGCCCGAAGGGTGAACCCGTGGAAAGAAGACAGAGAGAACTCCGACGCCGGCGGCGTCGCACTGCAAGCGTGGAGGAGCATCACTCCCTCTTTCTAAGAAAAACAAGCACATAAGAAGAGCGCACTTCCCCATACTCTTCCCTCTCTTGGGGTTGTGTCCTCCGCCACAATAAGCGCGCCAGCTGACACAATAAAGCCTCTCAGCTCACATCCTATTGTTTCCCCAAACACAATAAGGATATCCACGCCTTCCTTTATTACATCTATACATCTCCTTCAGAAAAAGAAAAATCTTCAGAATCTTCTGAGATTTTTCAACTTACATTGTGTGATTTATTCTAATGTTCAAGACTTTCTTTATACCAGCGATAGAGACGACTAACACCTTCTTCAATTTCTACGCGATGAGGTCCAGCCAAGATTATGGAGTTTGTCAACATCAATTAGTTTCGTGGCGTACCATTGGGCTTGGTTTCATCCCCATACGATTTCGCCCTGATATCCGACAGTATGAACAATGAGATCAGCAAGAGCACGGATAGTGATTTCCTTACCTGTACCGATATTGATGTGGCAGTTGCGGATTTCACCCTAAATCGGGAATAGCTCCACCTCGACCTTCACTGTTATCACGATTTACAGCGCCATCAGTACGTGTTCCGTAAAACACTGGAATACTTCTCCACACCAATAATGTCCTTGAAATCAACATTTAGCAGTATATGGACACTGGCATCTGCCATATCTTCGCTCCAAAGAAACTCGCGGAGCGTGACTCCCATCCCCCATAGCGTGACACGATTGTCTTCGATGCCGTAAAAAGCCAATGCTTGAAGAATGCGCTCTTTAGAATCTTCACCATCCACTTGCCCTCACCAATCTGTGCTCGTAGATTGTCCGTAGGATTTATAGGGACGTTTGTTCATATCGGTTCGAATGGCGTCCCAATTGTTGTCATGGATGAGTCGGGCAAGGTAGATTTTTCGCATCATCGCTGGCATGACGTGTGAGTTTTCCAGATGGAAGTTGTCATTAGGGCCGTAGAGATTTGTAGGGCATAACAGCAATGTAGTTTGTACCATACTGCAAGTTGTAGCTCTCACACATTTTTAGTCCCGCTATTTTTGCAATGGCATATTCCTCATTGGTGTATTCGAGCGGCGAAGTGAGCAGGCAGTTCTCCTTCATGGGCTGGGGAGCATTCTTTGGATAGATGCAGGTGGAGCCGAGAAAGAGGAGTTTTTGAACTTTGTGCGAGTAGGCACTACTGATGACATTGCACTGCATCTTCATGTTTTGCATGATGAAGTCTGCGCGATAAATTGAATTAGCCATGATGCCACCCACGAAAGCTGCTGCAAGAACTACAGCATCTGGGTGTTCCTCATCGAAAAACTGCTCAACGGCGTATTGATCCGTCAAGTCGAGTTCTTGATGAGAACGTTTCACAAGGTTTGTATAACCACGCCGTAGGAGGTTTTCACAAATGGCCGACCCAACAAGTCCGTTGTGTCCGGCAACGTAAATTTTAGCTGTTTTTCTAACATGTTTTACTTAACAATTCCCTTCTCAAATATTCCACAAGATTTGTTCTGACTTGTTCGCTGGCTCGTTCTGCCGCCACTTTAGCCATATCGCTATCAACCATAAGATTGACGAGTTCTTCAAAGCTGGTTTTATTCGGATTCCAGCCTAATTTTGCTTTGGCCTTTGTTGGGTCGCCCCAAAGATTGACCACATCGGTCGGGCGGAAGAAGTCGGGCGACACCTCAATAAGCACTTCCCCGTGGCCTTGTGTGATACCTTTTTCATTGATGCCTTCTCCATGAAATTCAAGTTCTATGCCCACGCGCTTAAAAGCGTGGTAGCAAAAATTCGCGTACGCTATGCTGAACCCCTGTAGCGATGACGAAGTCCTCGGGGACTTTGTTCTGCAAGATGAGCCACATACATTCCACATAATCTTTGGCGTAGCCCCAATCGCGCAAGGAACTAAGGTTTCCCAGGTAGAGCTTTTCTGTTTCGCTTGCATGCGTGCAGCAGCAAGGGAAATTTTGCGCGTCACGAAAGTTTCGCCACGGCGCTCGCTTTCGTGATTAAATAAGATTCCCGAACAGCAGAACATGCCCATAAAGCTTCGCGATATTCGCGAACAATCCAATAGCCGTAGAGCTTTGCAACAGCGTAGGGACTATAAAGGGTGGAACGGCGTGTTCTCGTTTTGCGGCACTTCCTCCACTTTGCCGTAGAGTTCGAAGTTGAAGCCTGATAGATGCGGCAACTGTCCGTCAATCCCGTATTGCGAACAGCTTCGAGAATGCGCAAAACACCCGTAGCATCAATGTTGGCCGTGTATTCCGGAGAGTCGAAACTCACCTGCACATGACTTTTGTGCCGCCAGGTTGTAGATTTCCGTAGGGCGCACCTTGCCAATGACTCCCATAAGACTCATAGAATCGCCTAAATCGGCATAGTGGAGATGAAAGTGCGGATGTCCTTCAAGATGGGCAATGCGTTCACGAAAGTCCACAGAAGAACGGCGAATGATGCCGTGCACTTCGTAATCTTTTTCTAAAAAGAAATTCGGAGAGATAAGAACCATCTTGTCCTGTTATGCCCGTGATGAGTGCGATGTTTTTGCCATATTTTCTTAATGTGCTAATAAGTAAAAGTGCCAATGCCATTATTAAAAATTCTCTTATAGAGAGATTACAAAAATAGGGAAAAATTGTCAGACGAATACATTATTTTTCCTACGAAAGGGAGGAAGCTACTAACACTATTATGCTACACCACAAAAATTTCTGAATAAACCCGAGAGAAAGCGAGCACGTTTCAGCAAAAGTAACTATCTTCGCCCTATATCATCAAAATATCATCAGTATGACACTATTTAGCAAAAATCGTAGCAGGCGAGATTCCCTCCTATCGCTGTGCAGAAAATGAAGAATTCTACGCTTTTCTTGGATATTAGTCCGCTCTCACAAGGTCATACCCTCGTCATCCCCAAACGCGAAGAGGACTATTTCTTCGATCTGACCGATGAGGAACTGAGCCGCATGATAGTATTCACGAAACGCGTAGCTCGCGCCATCAAAACAGCCTTCCCTTGCCTTAAAGTGGGTATGGCCGTCCTGGGACTGGAAGTGAACCACGCCCACATCCACCTCGTCCCGATGCAAACAGAAGGCGACATGGATTTCCGCAAGGAGAAACTCCATCTCTCTGCAGAGGAAATGCAGCAAACAGCCCACAAGATTCTCACCGCTTTCGAGGCCGAAAAGTAAATTTTAGTCTCCCTTATTTGGTAGAATCCTTAACTTTTTCTATTTTTGCAACGCAAAGTTCATTCACCGACCTTTGCGCCGGACTTGTAGCTCAGTTGGTTAGAGCAACAGACTCATAATCTGGAGGTCCTAGGTTCAAGCCCTAGCTGGTCCACACTTCTATTACAGCGACTTACGCTTCGGCGTAGGCCGCTGTTTTTCGTTTCTGCGTAAACAATGCGTAAACAAACTGTTTGAGTTAAGCGTGTTTACGCTGTGATATTCCCTGAAACTCCCAATCATTCCATAAGATGTTATATCGTATCTTGTTTTAATGTGCGATTGAAGAATTTTTGCTTCATTCCAATAAATTTTTCATTGAAACATGATACATTGTCGAGCAAAAAGCCTTATCTTTACGATGTCTATACTCATACCGAAAGCCCCAATGGGCAGAGGTAGGGGCAACATATATACATAATAAGGCGTAACTGTACGTTTTGGTTTTTGACTTGTTAGAACTTCGCAAACTCTATGGATTGTCAAAAAAACAAAGCAACGGAAAACGCCTCATGGGGTGTATTGTATACAGCCCTCATTGGCTTCGGACGGTTCTGCCGCTCGTTGTTGTCATTGAGGGTGATTTATATACTTACACTAATGTGGGGCTTTCAGCGTTGCTCGTTTCGACAATCCGGGCAATGCGAAGGCCTTAACAAGTGGAACGAGTGACAGAACTGGCTCCACGTTTCTTATTTTGTATATCAAACTATATAATAACGTTTAATTCTCCTGTGGAGCAAAAGGGTGTATGTTGTACTATGGAATGTAAAAATTGTGAAAAAGAAATTCCTGATGACTCTACTTTTGCCCGAATTGCGGAAATATAACCAATTCAAATAAGAGTAATAAGAAGTTTCAGTTAAAGACTTTGTCTTTGAAAAGCATTTTGATGGCTATAGCTGTTGGCATTTGGATGTTAGTTCTTCAGAACTTGGGAGTAATACCTGTTGCTCAAAAGGTTTCTGGTAATGTGGACATGAGACAATACTGTTGATATTAATCTTCAAGAGATAAATGGAAGAAGTGATGTATTCTTTAACAATCCCATGCGAGGTGATGATGACAAATATTATAGAATACCTGTAACAACAGAGTGATATGGAAAAACTATTCAAGTATATACTCGCTATACTCGTAGTCTGTACACTCGTGAGTATTTTTGTAGCATTAAATAACCCTCGTCCAAAGTTAACGTTTAGCGACAAAATGCGTTTATCCAAGATTATTGCTGAATGTAATACGGACTTGCCTCGTGAAACTAGGAACGATAGGTTATTTGGACAGCATGTCGTTTGCGGATGAAACAATAACTTATGCCGTCAGTGTGAAAGGTGACGGCAGAATTATGCAAATATATTCAGACAACTATGATGAATTTAAGGATATGCTGAAATACTCCTTTATAGAAATGAATGCTCAAGGAAGCTTAGGGAATACTTTCGCGCACAGTTTGGAAACTAAAGGTTTGAACATCTGTTTCAAGGTCTCAACGGAGAACAAGAAATCCATGTCATGGAATATTACAGGCAAGGAGCTTAGCGCATTTGTTGATTCTTGCAAGTTATCTCCAACAACAGCTTTAAAGAAGGTGATTGACATGCAGATTAAAATTGCCAATCTGAAATTACCCGTCACAACAAGTGACTCCCCAAAAGCAACAACAGTGGCGATAAATAGTATTGTTGGAGATGTAAAAGACGAGAGTTGCTTGTTACAATCGATAAAGCACGAAGGAAATAATCTCCTTTTTGAATATAAGGTCAATGAAGAAGGCGCAAAAGACATAAAAAGACTAAAGACAGAGAGGAAGATTTGGGTTATATAGATGCAATCGTCCAAGAACTTGTCCAAGACAAGGATATACTGGAGTTCATCGGTATGCTTGCAATATCCCATTCAAATATGGTATTGGTCTATCAGGGAAAGCAAATCAAATGAGCAAATTTCTATAGAAATGCCATACTCAATACTTAGAAACCATTGCAAAGTGCCACAGGAATTATTATCGATCAATTAAAAACTTAAGAATATGCTACAAGATCAATTTGTCGGTCGTCTATTGCTTATCGTTGTCTTCGGTGTAGCTTTATATCTACACAATGATGAAGATGGCAAAATTGTAACTCCGTGGAAACACCACCACAGAAACACATTATATTAAAAAAATTCTCGGTGGAATAAATGTTCTGTTAGGCATCTCGTGTCTTGCTATAGGAATATTCTGGCTAACGCAAGTGCAATACCCAGAGCAGACCATAGACTTCTCTTATAGTGCCAATCAAATTGTTAGAACTTCTGATAAATATGTTATGTGGGGCTATCCAACTTCTGAACAGAGTCGTACAATTATGGGCATAACTAACGTGTTCTCAAGTTTGGCTTTGGCTGCATATTGCTTCTTTACAAAAAAAGTCAGATAGAAAATGGTGGAAGAAAATTCTTAGATTTTTCTATGGATTGCTGATGTATGCGTTTTATTGTTCTGCAACAAACTTCCACTATTTTGATGCAACCGAATTGGTCGCACCAGGTCTTTTCTGTTTGATGTCAGGTTATGCGTTGATGAAATCAAAGAAGAGGAATGTGCTGTTAACCGGTAAGCAAAAAATTCCGACATACATAAAAATGGAGGAAGAAGAATCGGAAACGTGTTCTAAAACAGAGAAAGAAATACGATTTATACCTCTTTAAGAATGTGTTGAACGTTGATAAAACAAACGAAGAAAGCGAAGTACAACCTACGGACAAGCCAACAGAGATGAACCATCCAGTAATAGAACAAAAATAAAGAGGATGAGGTCTCTTCTAACAACAGTATGAAAAACTGTCAAATATTGTAGACATTGTGGAAGAAAAGTGGACTACGACAGTTCTATTTATTGTAAATACTGTGGGAAAAATTTGTAAAATATGTGTCATGCTCTATTAAAATTATAAACATAAGTAGGTGTTCGAAATTATTTTCACATTGAAAGTGCGTTATCGGGCGCATCTGCTGATAGTATAAAATAATTTTTGAACACCTACTAATAGTCATCATGGATAAGAAACAAGTATATTGCCGCTACTGTGGCAGACTCATAGATGAAGATGCGCCATTTTGCACTTATTGCGGCAAGCCACAAGGGGATGTGAGACAAGGCATCATTGGTATAAAAAGAATGGCGATACAATATATGGAATTTTTGGCTTCTGTTATGATTGTCCATATTAAAGCTTATTATGCCTCCCTTTTTAGAAACTTGTAAACATTCGCTTTTCAAATGTTCATAAGTTTAGGCGAGTAAAAAGTCGTTTTACGCTATTTTTATCATAATTACTGCAATTTGTACAGTTGTTGGTGGGGAATAGTTGGATATTCGTACTATTATAATGAGTATCTTCCCAAAAATATGAGAAAGAGGCGTATAATGATATAATAAATAGGTTCAATACTTCCAATGATTCTACGAAATTGGATTTGGCTATGAAGATTTGTAAACCATCTTATCCTTGGGAAAAAGAATATCCCAAGATTGAAGAAGGACGTATGCCTGTTTTGCTCAGATTTGAAGACCAATCTATAAAAGACGGATATTGTGGAAGGGCAAGCGACTTCATCATTGCTAGCTAAAGGAAATAATGCAAAGGCACAATACTTTTTGGGAATGATATTGCTTGGTGGTGAGAATTCTATATGGCTTTCTGATACGACACGAGCTGTGTATTGGTTTAACGAGTCTGCAAAGAATGGCTATCCGAAAGCATTTGGTGAAATAGGAACTGCATATGAACAAGGAATAGGTGTTAGTTGTGACACGATTAAAGCAGTAGAACTATTCAAAAAAGGAGCAAATCTAAATGACCCTAAATCTCAATACAAATTGGGATGTATGTATCGTGATGGTATCTCTATTGAAAAAAGAGGTTGGCATTGGGAAACGAAGTCAACTACTGAATATATGAGCGATAAAGACAACGTAATACGCGAATATTGGGATAGTAAAAGATGTACATGGGTAAATGTTTATCGAGAAAAAATTACAGATTATGAAACTCTGGTACCACAAGATATAGATCAAGCTAAATACTGGTGGAGAAAAGCTGCTACTCAATGTTATGTAGATGCATCTCATTGCCTTCAACAAGTTTATGATTAGTTTTTTCTCATTATGACCATGATATTGTGAAGGATGTGGCGACTTCAAATCGCCCATCCTCCACTTACTATCTATGCACGATGCAACAAAATATACAATCGAAATGATCGTATAAAGGAAACACGGCAAGAATATCCAAAGCAAAGTCTTTACTCAACCATTTGACAACCAAACTCCTTTATTTCTTGACATCATATTTGACATGATCATAGAAATGGCGAGTAAGGGATTTCTTATTCGCCTTTCGGTGATTTTCAAAAGTTTGGACTCATCGCCAATGAGTTTCTTTCTGTCATCTGTCAGTTTCTCAATGTCGGCATCATCAACTTTAGCCTTGAATTTTATATCTCTCACTTTGGCAATAAAGCTATCAATGGCTTTGTAACAGCGTCCGCTTTATCGGTGGCTTTTATTCAAGTTTTTCCTTGGCTTCCTGCAAAGAACCAGTTGCCGTTTCAATACTTGATTTTGCTGGAAAGCCAACGTATTGCTCAGCATCTTTGTCAGGCTTGAAGCTGTTGGTCAAACTTGTCGAACCTTGTCCGTTTCAATGTTTTTCAATCGTATTCTCGAAAGATCCGAAAATCCATATCTGAGATTTTACTTTTAACCTCAATTCGGTTTAAGGTTACCTCTTTACTCAGCTTATAGTCCACAACGATTCTTTCTGACCTTGTTGTAGGCCGAAGATTCATTGTTTCACGCAGGTAGGTTTAGAAACATGTGAGCTGCTTCACTTCTGCTTCTTCCTCCCTCCTCCTCCCTCCTCCTCCCTCTCAAACTCCATATTGATAGAGGGTTTTGTGTCGTAGAAAGCATAAGCAGCCATTCCTGCCAAAAGGTTTAGAATAAAATTAGAGATACTTCTATGGCGTGTGTGAACTATCTGTGCAACATTCTTCAACATATCATTGATAGTCTCTATGATACTTCTCTTGCGAAGCATGATTTTATCATGCACATCCATTAATCTGTTCTTCATATTGGTTCGTATTCCTGTTACGATGTGACACCTCTATCAAAGAGTGAAGCAAAACAGTGATTGAGAGATATAACCTTTATCAGCATATAATTTTCCAAATAAATCCTTTCGTTAAATCGTTGAATACTTTTTGAGGTTACGGTCGTCTACATTGGCTCAGGTTAGAGCAAAATTGAGTAGTTCACCTCGTTCATTACACAAAAGATGAAGTTTGAATCCATAGTACCATCCCATAGTACTTTTTCCTTTTTGAGCGTACCCTTTGAATACGCGATTACGGGATTGTCGCTTATTTTCACACACAGGAATACGTGTAGAATCGATAAAGGTTATTCCTGTACACTCGCCCATTAATCCCAGTTTGAGAAAATAGCAATAGGGTATTGCAACACGAGGTATACGCTCAACAAAGCGTGTATAAGAAAGTAGATCGGGAAACTCTTTTTAGTTCTCGGCAAACATAAAAAGAGATAGAAATGTTTGAAATTCCGAAAAGTATTACTGTGGAACAAAATAAGAATTGTGATCATTTCAGCATCACTCATTCGCCCTTTTCTCTTGCGATGTTTTGGACTATCGGCAGAGGGATTTGAGAGAGAAAGAGAGGTTTTGTTTAATTCTGAATGATATTCTTTGCAAAAATCATCTGCAATACAATAGATTTCCGTAACTTTGCTGGCAAGTTCCATGAGGATTGTTCTTTTTGTTATATGATTGATTATCAACAGTAAATATACAAAAACAATCCTCTTTTTAAACTTTATTGAAACTTTCTTGAGGAAAAAGAAGAACTGCTTATCCCGAATTGGGGTTATAATTTTTGCGTGAAACAATTTTACTTCGGTTTTAGGTCAAGGCCGAAAAGGATGCGTGTGCGGTTTAACAAAACTCATGAAAGAGTGTTTCTTAAACCGAGTGGGGTTCCTAAAATTTAAACACCAAGAAACTCCAATATCGTTTCTTTATGGTTTCAAAAACCGCATCCTTGAATCCGTTATCCACATCATCAATTTCCCATTTATTGAAACCACAGGTACACCAAATTCTCCAACAATAAGCGGAAACTCCTTCTGTCCAATTTCAATAAACAACCTATCCTTTGTTATTTTCTGATACAAAAGTGTATTTTTTGTGAGTGCATTCATGAATTAAATGCTGAAACCACGAGGGTGTATGAGCTATATATGAAGGAACTTGTCGATAATCACCATTCTGAAATCATCTCCATGTGCATCCATACCCAATCCCAAAATCTCATTCAGATATAAGTCCCCAAATGAATAACCTATAATCATCAATCGGTTGTTCTCAATAATCTTTCTTGCCAAATCCGACAGATGAGACGTTATTGGGAGCGAATGTCATCTTCTCTGTTTTTCCTCGAACCTGATACAATGACTGGCTGTAAATACTCTTCTTTCGCCTGATTAAAAGGGAAGCTGTCCTCCAATCCTGTTTTTGCATGCGGTCTGATAATCTCTGTTCTTTTACCATATCCCGAATGCTATAATCAAACGGGTATTCCTTTGCCTCGCTGAACAATATTTGACCATGAAGATGTGCTATTGTTGAAACTCCTCTTCTGTTCTCATAATAGCGCTTTGCCGAAAAGTGGCTATAATCCTCTTCATCTTTGATTGAGGAAATCCATCCTCATATTCGTCAAGGCTATTCTCTATCGTGTTGTCATAATTCAGATTGAATATGTTCGATCTTCCTGACATGGATTTCAAAAGTTTCGATACCATTGTTCCGCTAATTTATCCTCATTGAAAGCTGTATCGTATTGGTTAACAATATTCATTTACTGTCTTTTTGCAGCTCATCTGCCGCCTCTGATATAATCATACGTCTGAAGATCTTTTAGGAAATCGTTAGGGTTGAATTAAGGTTCCGAACTCTGGAAGCGCAAGCCATGATATATATTCCTTATGCCAGCAGCTACTATATGAAATGCACATCTCTATGACATGCAATAAGTTCTCAAAATTTAATTGTGGTGGAATAAAAGCGATTAACCTCTGGTCGTCCTACTTGATTCAGTTTCCCAACAATATAATCATTAATTTCACGCAGAAGCGGTCTTTTCCTCCATCTACTGTTTGAATAGACAAATTCAAAACTTCTTCTGTGATATTCTTCACAGATGGAAAGATGCCATTGTGGTCAAAGTCCAAAACAGCACCGGCCCCCACTATAATTGTTACTGCATCATTCATAACTACCAATTCTCCTCTTCATCTGGAAATTTCAAACTCGTTTCAAAACGAATCAAGTCCGCCCTTCCTAATGTAGAATACATTAAATAATGCGGGATTATATTTTGATAGTCTGCTCCCAATCCCTTTGTAAACGTGTTTGTATTAAGGGTTTTTGTATATCTCTGTACGTTTGCGGAAGAACATGCTCTCCGTTGTAAGATGGGTAAGGGTATCAATATCTATTTTAACGTCCTTATTTACAGCTCTGTATATCGGTGCTTGTATATAGGATGTCCTCATCAAGTGAGACATAAAAGCGAGCCAATTACGATGAACATTTTGAGATGCAGCAATGTTCAGGTTGTTCAGTAAACGGGTGTACAAAGGTGGTTGCAGGCTTTATCAGAACCGGCATATAAGATGTAGTTACTGCAGCAGCCCCTACTGAAAGAAAGCATTGGCTATTGTCGATACAGTATTATAAGTTGTAAAAGTATTACAAGCAGAAAGAAAAACGAGTCTTGGATGAATATCACTCTTTACAACATTGTCTCCAGAAATCACCTCGTCGCCCATTTTAAGATATGACTGATGGTTATCTTCATCCACTCCTCCATGAGCATCAACTATCAGCAGTAAAGGATCTATTTCATAATAGTATTAAAGAAAGCCTCTTTAGTGAGGCATTTGCGTATTTTGAAGCCTAATACTTTTGACAGAGCAACTACAGGTTCTTGAACTTTAACAAAAGCGTCCTCTTCGTTGCCAAATATAACAAGCGTATGTTTTTAGAATATCTTTGGGTATGTTGAACGGAATAAACTTAGACTCCACATATTGACTTAGCATACCAGTGGCTGGAGTTTCAGGTATACGGCACACATCATGAGAAAAGCCCAGAGGTACACCATCTATCATCATCCATTCTATAGGAAGATCTGTCATTGCCACAATTTGTGTAACGCTTTTTGCAACATTTCGACAGTACTAGGGGTTAACGCTTTCGAAGTTATCTTTTTCCCTATTGTTTCCATCGCTTTTTGCGTATCGATTTATTTTTGCTCGGTGATGAAGCTAACTTCTCAATATTCTTGATACCGACAAAAGATAATTCCAATTGATATTCTTCCCCATAATTGGTAACCTCAAATGGGGCGAGAATCGCATTGAGCAATGCAATAATCCGACAAGGTCAAATAGACGCATCCGTGGTTCTATAAAAGCACTCTGAATACTTTGGAAAAGCAAAAATTCTTCTGGGGTTTTAACAAAACGTTTACTATTCCATACTGTATAATTTTTTGGTATAATAATAACCAAGAATATTTTCGACGAAATCAGCCATCTTACTCTCCTCCTTTGTCATCTCAGATGACCTTTCCACTTTCGCATATCTATGCTGGTGTATGGCATAGCCAGCACAAGTGGAGCACGAGACTGGTCTTCAATGGTTTTTCTTGTCAGGATCATTATACGCAACCATTGTTTCAATAGCTCGTATACGTTTTATTTGTTCAATGAGCAAATCTTGCCAGGCTGTCCCATCTTTATCAGCTAAAAGCATTTTTCAGAAGCTTCCACCTTTACCTTTATTGATTCCTCGTCGGACAATTCTTTTGAGTACCCCCAATTTCCCTAAAAATAGAATTAAGTATCTGTGTATTTACTCTGCTTGGTGAGAATACATACCCTTTGTCATGCACTTCTTTCTGTAAAATAGGAACAGAGAAAGGTGAGACGTTCTTTATCTATTTCGTAATGATTAATAGCAAACTCATAAAACCATTTCCACACCTTCTCTTTTATTAAATGCCTTTTGCACATTGAACTGTCCAAAGGGTCTCTACTTCTTCATATAAGATGCAAAAGTGTGTCAATGTCTATTTTACCAGCAAAAAGAGCATTATATGTTTGTATCGATTGTTCATTATCCAGTACAAAGTAATATAACTCGAGGTTGGTCTTTAGTTAGTTCCAACAGTCTTTCTATGGAAAATTGAGGTGTATCTGGATAAATCATTTGCAGGTCATAGCCTAGTTGCAGTCCATAGTGTTTCATTTTTTCATAGTACTCAACTCCATAAACAAACTGAAACATACTTTGTGGCAAATTTCCAAGATAAAAAGCATAGAGTTCACCACAGACATAGGAGGGACATTCGTGAACATAGTATTGTCACGTGGGCCCAGCAAAGCTATATAGCATATCTGTGGATAAGTTTTCTGTTTCATCATGTAGCGTAACAATAATCAACAAGGTTCGAACATAACTCTCGATTTTACGACAAATATTCTATCGCTTTCTTAACCAATTCTTCAATGGTGGTTTTACAGGAAACAGTCGCACCCCATGTTAACGCCTTGAATGATTTCTTCAAGAAAGAACTATTAGGCTGAGGTTTTTGATAGTTCCATCCGAATATCGATCAGCTCTCTAGCAATGTCGTTAAATTCGTCATCTGCATCCTTAGCCATCCTTTCTATTTCATCAGCTAACGAATTCAGTTTTGCAATCACATCAGCTGAAGGTGACTGTTCAATTTTGGCCGCAATTGTAGCATTGTTTGCCTCAATTGTGCCAGGTCCCGTCTGGACAATGCCTGCTGTGATGTTATTGGTTATTACCTGATGTATTTCTTTTTGCAGAATTTGACTTCAAATCCAACTCTCCATTGAAGACCCGCTCATTCAAATCCATAAACATATCTATGATACGGCTTTGTACATTATCAATGATGGTTTGGAATGTAGAAGGCAAAAGTACTTTATGGACATTTTGGATATGGGCCTCGCCTAATACTTTCTGAACAAGTGCCTGCTCATAAGGGCTTAACGACATGGCCACATCTTTAGGGTGCTTTGAGTACTCTATAATGGCTGAAATGGTATCGCAAAAACGGACTGTCATTATCTCCTTATACTTTTCAAGCCCCAAGTTAACCACTGGCACGCTCTGACCACTCAACTTCCATGCACCAAACCCTTGTGGTACTATATAGTTTGCTTTTTATTTCTACGGCACGCGATATACGATAATCTGGAAGTTCTTGATCCTTGTAACCAGTTACGAACTCACAGGGTATACCAAGATTTCAACTTCTCGTCGCCTAATAACCTAACAATAATCTGTATTTTACTGGAAACATCCGTCAGGCTCTTATTATTGCCAAGGTCTAATAGTACCTCTTCAATGAGTTTTCTTTGTATCCACATCTTAAAATGTATTCGTGTCAATTAATAAGATTCGTACTCCTATAGCCTACAACAGCCACTTCAAACCGGTACCACGGGCATTCCCTCTTCCGTGGCCTCCTCATCATATGTAATCAGCAGGTACTTCCAGTCCTTGTGTGTCTTGGCATACTTCACCAGTGGTGGCACCTCCCTGTTGTAAGTGGTCTCATCCTTGATGCTGTAGGACACCTGGATTGCTAGCTTCTCATCAGGTACTATGAAGTCTATCTCCTTGTCAGCATTCAGATAATACATTCTCCTTGCCGTATCGTCTGAATAGTTCCACCGCCACCATGTTCTCCAGTAGCGATGTCTCTGAGTTCATCAGGAACAGGTTCAGTAAGCCGTTATCAACGAAGTAGTATTTCTTCTGCGTCTCCTTCTCCGTCAGCTTCCCAATCTCATTCTCCATGGGCAATATTAGCCAACTGTCAGCGGCATAATCCGCATAGTCTATCGTAGTAGGCACACTGATGGGCGACCCCGTTGCCACTATCACGTTCTTCAGCCTGTTATACGACAGTGGTTGCTTCACGCTTTCTGCCATTTTCTTGATCAAGATGTTCAGCACTCTGTCGTTTTTAATGTTATTTTCGAGCGCAGATGTCACCTAGGGTAGATCTTCTGGTACAAGCTTGAAAGCATAGCCCGCTTGTTCTGAAACGACAGGATCTCTGGCAGACCGCCGTAATAGAAATACTCATTCAGATGCCGCTTCACCTCACTTCTCTGAATTGTGTCATACTCCCAATGCTCCCTCAGTTCCACCTGCTGCGCTGCCAGATACTCTTTGAATGAATATGGGTACGCATCGTAAATAAAGAACCGTCCGCCCAACGTAGTTGCCACCTCCTTGCTCAGCATCTTCGCATTGCTACCTGTCACATACACCCTGTATTTCGCATCAGTCAACCTACGCACGAACTTATCCCAATGCGGAATGTTCTGCACCTCGTCCAAAAACACCACCGGCTTCTTACCATATAGTTCCAGATGGGCTTCCAGCAGACTGTTAAAGTCTTCCGTCTGGAATTCCGCCAAACAGCTCATCCTCAAAGTCCACAAAAAGAATCTCGTCCCATCCCTTTCCTTCCGCCTGCAGCTGACGCACGCGCTGATACAGCAGATACGACTTACCCGCATGTCTCACGCCAACTATCACATAATTGCCATTCTCTTCAAAGTCTATGGGACGGTTCACAATCACCGTCTCATCCACTTCGCGCTGCTTACTTATCAGGCACTGTTTGATTACATCTTTACTAATACTCATATAAATTATATTTAATAAGAATTGCGCAATCTTATAAAGTTTGGTTTACAAAGTTAGATGTTTTTTCTATAAAACAAAATTAATAACCTCTGTTTTTATATGATATTTTTACACTTTTTTTATCACGAATCATTATTTTTCCATAACCTATACTTGTGCTAGGGTTTGTCTATTGTATTTGGCATTGCCCTAAACACTTCTGTCAAAATACGATACAATCCTTCTTCCACGTTGCCATTTTGAACTCTTGGAAGCCTCAAAATTCTTCTTCTCATACAAAATGAAAGAGTCAACCCTTTGGGCTGAATCGTACTTGTATTCCTTGTCAGCGAAAGAACAAATGGCACGTAGGAATACCGCAAAGGATATGTCAGAACTAAGATGGTTGGAGCGGATGAGTGCCGCCTTGATGTAGGCTGTTTCATATTCGTGTTCCATATCATTTGGTAGCAGACATTATAGCCTCCTTCAATGCTTGTTTGTCATCGGCAATGAGAATGTCATCAAGGCTCCGTTCTTCTTGCAGGATGGTTCTGCGGCCATGCTTGCCTTGCGTATTGGCAAGGGTGGTCTTTATCGCTTGGCGCAACTCTGAATCTTCAACCCCTTGGACTGCTTGGTCCCTCTGTTTTTTCTTGTCGAGGTCCCTTCGTGATACTGGTCTCAACAAGGCTTTCAACGATGGCTTTGACGCTTTCACGAATATACGAAGTCTGTTTGGTGCCAAGGCTAACCTTGCTAAGTGCCATCGCACTTTTGGACAGTCCGTGGTCTGCAGACATAGTACAACGTACACATCAATAGGAATTGCTACCTGCCATTATCTGATTGCGAACTTTGATGAACATCTCTGGCAACGCTTGGATGGCAGAGAGCATGATTCTCTTTGATAGAGTAGCCATTTCATCGGCAGAATGTCCTTTGCCTAGAGTGAATACCGCCATCTGAATAAAGGAAGGCAATGAATCCCAATACTCCTGAGCGGTCACGAAGGGGATGTAAAATATGCTCGTCGTCTTTTCTCGCTCTGGTCTTCGTCTGCTAGACTGAATTCCCTAATCAATAACTGCTCTCCTCGCTCTGTAGTTTGCACAAGGGTTGGCATCACTCTTTTTACCTATGGTTTCCGTATATACCCCGAAGCGCAAATAGCCTTTCAGCTCCATCAGTTCATCGACAACACGAGTGGCGGCAGCTGCTTTTTCGTCGGCAGACAAGACAACTTCCGAATTGGAAGCGAACAACTTCTGGCATTCGATAAGCACGGAGGCTGGCACAAAGCCAACAGCCATCTTGAAAATACGTTCAAGACAACTGAAGTCGTTGCGCTCCACCTTCATCATATCCAGGGAGAAGCGCAAGTATTCTTCTGTATGCTCCTGCTTCCACGAATACACACGTTCCATGGCTTCTCTCATGGCATTCTTCTGGGAATCCTCAAAGGTCTCATATCCGTTCTCCTTTGCTATGTTCTACTTCTTTTCCAAGAGTTTAAGAAGCATCTCTGTTTTCTGCTCCTCCGTCATGTTCTTGATGTCCTCCACTGTTACTTTTGGCTCCAAATCCAACAATTTGCTATTAAACTCGAACATTGTTTCCAACGGATATTGAGCAATGTATCTTTCTGTAATGGTCTTGTCTGTCGAATGTCCCATACTCTGTGAAATATACCTGTCCTCTACTTGGGCATGGGTTAGGGTTTGTTCCGTAAGAATGCCTGCACCATGTTCCCGATGGGCGAACCTCCCAATTTAATACATCCTGAGAGATTTTTGATGACGCGGTCTTGCACATTTGAGTTCTCCTAGAGATTCGCTTGCGCTTGATAGCCTTATGCGTAGCACCCTGAAGAATGTCTGGGAATACGAAGCCATTTAGAACTGGTTCTGCTGCAATCTCATCAAGAATTTTTCTGTAATGGTTCTATGATGGGATTATTATTTCACCGCCCCCTTCTGTGCGATTTCTGGTCTTCACCCGTTTGAACTTGAATGCTTTCCTGCCCGAGGTCGAAATAGAATTGCGAATACTTAAGTTCGGCTGCATCAGCCATATTGAAACCGTTACACAGGTATTGGGCAGGAACAATCCCAATGAATAATGGGCATTTTCAACATAACCTTTCTTCCATGTGTCAGGATAGCGTTTATCTATAAACACCCGATACAGTTCTGTCATCTGCTGGACATTTAGGTGAGTGGTTCTTCCTTGTGTCGCCGACAGGTATCGCTACGAGCTTCTTTTTCTTGACATTGAAAATGGATATTCTTGATTGGTAAGATAACCCAGCGATACGCATTCATTCCAGACGGCACGACAGTTTCGGAGATAAAGGCCTCTTGTTGCCTCGCATATTTGACCTATTAACTCATCATTCTCGTTCAGCACACCATTTTGCATTCCGTTACTCCAGTATTCAATATCTTCTTTTCCTACCTTAAAACCAGTAATCGGTCTGTCCCAGGAATCTTTTGAAATGACTTCATAGCACCTCGTGATGACTCAGCAGTGGTGTATTGCTCCCTATTGTTGTTGGTCCTAAAGAAATTAATCCTATCCTGCCATACGCTAAAGAAGGAAGCTTCCTTGGATGTGTCTACACCCGTTATGGCAGTCTTAATTCTATCGAGCGTCAGACTATTTCCCAGACGCTCAATAAAGCTCTACTTGCCTCTCAAAGATGGCATCAAATTCCACCTTCTTGTCATAGAGTTCTGAACGAACCGCCTTAGCACTGAGCGTACATATCTTTGAAAAATCCTCTTTCAGTAAACTCGCCAGCCACAAAGTTGTACCATGACTTTCTGTCTATGGTGTAGCGCATTGACGACAGGAAACGTGTTTCTGTCTTTCTTCGGATGACGCTTGTCAAGGATGAGCGCATAGGTGCAAATTCGAATCTTGCGCTCTTATAGGTTGTTTCTAATTTCTTTTGCCCTTTCTGCCAATAGTCTGGAGGTTTCAACTCACATTTTTCTCTATTTTTGGGAAAACAATGGGAAAACAAGTACCCTCATTTTCTTCCAAAATCCCAAATTTTTCCGATGATTATCAGGGAAAACAATGGGAAAACAGAGACGTTTTGATACGGAGTTTTACAGAGTATCATAAACTGGCACAAGATAGTAACTATTTGCTTATCAGCAATAAAGTATATATTAAAAATCACGAAACATCATTCTGTCTTACTCATAATCTGGAGGTCCTAGGTTCAAGCCCTAGCTGGTCCACACAAAGAAGAAATCAGTGATTTAGAAACTATCTAAGTCACTGATTTTTTCCTTTTATGAAATTACTATATCTGTTTTATCAGTACGCATTAGAACCTTAGTTTCTAACGATGATTTTTGTTTTTATAGGCATAATTTGTGTGAGAAGTATTGTTTTATTTTTAACTTTGCAACAGAAACTTTTTAAGAACATGATAAAGAATGTTTTACGAGGCTCTGGAATGATCAGAGCTGCGGTCGTTCTGATGCTGGTAGCTTTTCAGCATCTCTGGGATTTCGGCTCAAACGGCGAAAGATACGATTCCGAGTGCGCTGATGTATCGCATTTCGGGAAATGGACTTACTGCGCCATCGTATATCTTCGGGTCTGTGCACACCGTGCCCCACGAGTTTGTGAGTCGTAGCCAAAAAGTTTATGGACATTGCGCACAACGTGCAGCGCATCGTCACGAAATCGACCATCGCTAAAGCAAACTCTACAACGATTCAAACATGGCGTCTGCCAAAAGCTCTCTCGAGCAGATTCTCCCTCATATCATGCTCCCCGCAGATAGCCAAATGCAGGTCATAGCCCCGCAAAATTCCATACCGTTGATTCGCTCTTACACCGCTATCATCTGGTGAAATTTCTCGTACCCACCGACACTTGTTGGTGGCACTACAGAACTCAGAGTGTTTGCTGCATCAGCGGTGCAACTGGCGATGGAGATGTATGCCATTTTAGGACAAGAATACATTGGGGTGAAAACGGGACGAAATCAGTCATGATAGATGAGTATATGAACGTATTGGCCGATTCTCTTCACAAGGACTACGCTCAGTTGGAGTCGCTCGAATATCAGAAAAGTCTGCTCCCTCAGATCATGATCGACTTCCGAAAAGTGAAAATTGATTCCACCTTTATCAACAAGATGCACCGTGGTCTTGCCAATCTTGGCCCTATCGCCAATAGAGCTAATATGCTCTATGAAGTCATGACATCGCTGGACGGGATGATGGTCTATGCACATCAAATGCTCAAGGCATATATGAGCCAAGACGGGCAGCGCACAGCTCAAGTCATGGCAGCTGCCGACAAGCAAGTCTTTCAGCAAATGGGGCAGCAGTTGCGCTCACAGAACGCAACGATCGCTGGATGAAAGTGATGCCTCCATGATGAAGGAGAAATCGAACCTCTTCGTGGTTGGCCTCCTCCACCTCACCTCCACAGATGCCGGCCCCGGCATTGTGGAAATCTCAAGAAAGCAGGCTATACCATAGAGCCTGTGCGTATCTAAGAGCAAAAAGAACATAGAGAAAACGAACATAACATATAGTTTTACATAATTAAGACATAACAATGAAAGATTTAAAAGGAACTAAGACAGAGAAGAACCTGAAACCGCGTTTGCAGGTGAGAGCATAGCTCGCAACAAATATTCTTTCTATGCTTCAAAGGCAAAGAAAGATGGTTTTGAACAAATTGCAGCTCTCTTTGAAGAGACAGCTCAAAACGAGAAGGAACACGCCAAAATGTGGTTTAAATACCTTCATGGTGGCAATATAGGCACTACCAGCGAAAACCTCGAGGGATGCTGCAGCGGGCGAGAACTACGAGATGGACAGATATGCACGCTACTATGGCGAAGGAAGCACGCGAAGAAGGCTTCACAGAGTTGCTGCTAAATTCGAACTCGTAGCAGCCATTGAGAAGCACCACGAAGAGCGCTACCGCAAGCTCCTCGAAAATATCGAGGAAGGCATCGTGTTTAGCCGCGACGGTGATCGCATCTGGAAGTGCCGCAACTGTGGCCACATCGTGATTGGCCCGAAGGCTCCCTCAGGTTTGCCCAACCTGCAACCATCCGCAGAGCTACTTCGAGATTAACGCTGAAAACTATTAATAAACTGAGGGCAACCGCTCCGCTTGTACGCCGACCAACTTTATGAGGTCGGCCGCAAACTGAGCACAGACCTTTCGCAACTTAGTTTTTCAAAACTAAACATTTAAGGCTGTCATTTTGATGCTCTCCTGCATCGGTGACAGCCTTCTTTATGAATAAAAATACTTAGCTCTTTCTTCTTATAACTCCGTTTGTATCGGACTTTCTTTTTCTGTTGTCACACATTGGTAGGAAGATTATGGGCGTGACAACAGTGTGACAATTAAAAATGTTGTCACTCAATTAAAAGCTGTGTTTATCAACGCTTTCTCTCCGTGTGACAATGTGACAACAAAATTTGCGTTTTTTTCTTGGATGGGAGGGAAGATATTCCCTCCACGCTTGCAATCCGACGCACAGTATTCACCTCTGCTCGTCTGAGTTGCTCTCGAGAAAGCAGTGTATAGCGGCGAGCGCAGTTGTCTCCGATGGAGATATCGTGCGTTCGCCGCTTGTGGGAAGATATGCGGATTAAGCAATTAGGGCAATAGAGATCTTTATGATTTCGAGTTGGATGATGCCTTGTGGAATTTTTACCTCAACAATGTCGCCCACTTTGCGGCCGAGCAATCCCTTGAGCAATCGGTGTGCGACTGCTGATTTTTACCTTCGCGCAGGTTGGCCTCGCTTTCGCTCACGATGGTGTACTTCATCGTCATACCGTTCTTCACGTTTTTCATTTCCACGGTAGAGAGAATCTGCACAGTCTCGTTACTGAGCTTGCTGGTGTCGATAATCTTTGCGTGTGCAATAGTTTCCTTTAGTTGGTTAATCTTCATTTCGAGCATAGCTTGAGCTTCTTTTGCTGCATCGTATTCGCTATTCTCACTCAGATCGCCTTTGTCGCGCGCTTCTGCAATCGCTGCAGAGGCTGCAGGGGCGATCGATTCGTTCCATGTGACGAATCTGAGCTACAATCTTATCTGTAGCCCTCTTGGGTCGTATAAAGCCATTGTTATTTGTCTTTAGTGGTTATTCAACAATAGTACAAAAACAAAAGAACTCTCGCTCTAGACAAGTGAGAATCCTTTACATCCTGTATGTTATTTTTCGTTTCTGTTGTGCAGTAGGGCTTTTTAATTCAGACATACCAAATTTTTCCTGTTTTTTTAACCCTATAGCGCAGATGCCAAGAGAAACGTTGCCTATTGTTCGAGGCCTATTTTTCTAAGATGGTCAAAAGCTTGTCGGGCAGCGGCACCACGGTTTGACCGCATGGCGGAGGTGGGGTAGGGCTTCCTGGTTGTGACCTTGGCGATGGAGGAGCTGCCCGATTTTGAGTTCTGCCTCGAGCAATCCTCGAGGCGGCCATATCGTACCAAGTGCGCGCTTCATTAGGTTTTTTCAAATTCGAGCATCTCTCCTATATAATAAGGCGCATAGAGATCGCCTTTATCCGAAGCTTTTTTGAAGTATTTGATAGCTTTCTTAGGCGAAGCCTCCACGCCGCGCCCCGAGCGATAGAGCAGGGCGAGATTGAACATTCCCAACGCGTGTCCCTTGTCTGCCGCCCGCTCGTAGTATTTAGCCGCCAGCGGATAGTTGCGCGGTTGCCCCTGTCCTTGTTCGGCCATCATTCCGAGGCGAATCAGTGCGCTGAGGTTACCTTTCTTCGCCGCCCGCTCGTACCAAGCGAGGGCCGTAGCATAGTTAGCTTGTGTGGGGAGCTCGAGCGATAGCATATTGGCCAAGTCTACTTGTGCCTCGACGAGCCCTTGTTCAGCAGCCAAGGATAGAAGTGAATAGCTTCTTTCAGCGTGGGCTCAAAGCGGTCTTCTCCCTCAGCAGGAGTAATCATGAGATCAAACTCGCGATAGCGATTGCCCAGTTCTCTTTGTGCTTCAGCATCACCAGCCAATGCCTTGTTGCGTAAATCTTCTTCGTTGTTCATTATTTTTCTTTTTATCTGCGAAATTACGTATTTCTGTTGGATTTTTCTGCTTTTTAGCTTCTCTTTGTATAGTGCTCTTGTCATTTTCAAGTAGTTAAAACTTTTGCAAAAAGTTGGTATGTTTTAAGAAACGTATTATATTTGTCCGTCTTATGCGAAAGAAGAGTATCTTCAGGATACGCATTTTGCTGCATTTTTGCATATAAAGATTACAAATAGAGACTTAAATAAATTGTTAAACTCAAAAAAACTGTTACGTAATGAAGAGATTTCTTACCTTTTTTTCATTATTACTTCTATCTCTGATAGGAGTAAATGCGTATGCCCAGAAGTACAGTCTTGGCGAACAGCTGTCGGCAATCCCGACAGATGGTAGCAAGGTTGTTATCCAGAATGTTGGGCATAGCAAGTATTGGAATAGCGATGCCGATCTGACCTCCCAAGTGGGCGATGAGAGTCTCGTCATTTTTCGAACCCACGGGCGAAGAAGTGAATGGTGAGCCCACCCTATCGCTTCAAGCAAGTATCTACCGGCAAGTACATTCAGAATGTAATCCCTTGATGGTGGTATGGACACTCAGGATAAGGGTGGTGCATGGATTCCTTACACTTCTAATCCTGCAGATGCTCTTGTCTTCACAGCTATGCTGCTGAGCAAAACAGTACCGACTTCCGTAAGAAGGTGACTGGTAAGTTTGTTGAAGGTGGTTTTTGTGTTTGCTTCAACTTACACATACTTGAACAACAACAACCTGACAGCAACTTATATCGAGGCTGAGCACGTACATCCTTACCTCGCTCCTTGGACGGGTGGTACAGAATGGCTCATTTTCTCTGTGTCTGAAGCTCATGGTGCAGAATATATCGGCAATGCCATCAATATGTTCTATCCCAATGGCGAGCCCACTACGGATCAGTATTCTGTAGGTACTCTCCCTGGTCAGATCTCTCAAGCAACATTGGATGCTGCTAAGGCTGCATTCCAGGCTGCTGTTGCAGCTCAGGCTAACCCTGCTCTGACGGATGCTGAGGCTGAAACTCTCGTTCAGAACCTCAAATCTACTGCTGAAGCTCTGAAGAATACGAACCCAGTAACTGCTGGTTACTACTATCTGAACGATAGCCGTGCTACAGCAAGCCATGCTTACGACAATGGTTCTAAACTGATGATCAAGAGCGGTGTGACTCACGAATCTCCCGCTACTGTTAACGATGTTGCTTACATCTTCCAGTTCATCCCAACAGGTGAGGAAGGTAAAGTTCTATATCAAGAACTTCGGTACAAGCAACTATGTGAAGTATACAGGGTGCTAATACAGCTTATGCAACTTCTTCTGATCAGTTCGCTTGGACTGTATCTAAGAGCACATTCAGCAGCAATACATTCAATATTGGTAAGACGGAGAGCGATGGTCTTTGGAATACATACAAGCCAGGGCTTCATCTCTCAGTGGAACCAAAAAGAACGATCCAGGTGATGCTTTCGTATTCACTCCGGTTCCCGAATCTGAGATTACAGCTCTTGTAAGCCAGGGTGGCTCAGAACAAGCTCAACGTGGCTCTTAACGGTATCTATGAAAAGTCTTCTGTTCTCAATTCAGAGTGCCGCGTTTATACTTGTGATGTTCTCAACAGAACAGCAGAAGGTTATGTAACTTTCGACGAAGCTGGTCTTGTTACTGACGCAGCTCAGTTCTCTTCTAATGCTAAGCAAGGCAACGAAGGTTCTTTCGAAGGTCTTATCGACAACGTTGCAGGTCCTAAGGGTGCTTCTGGTAACAACTGGTATTTCCACTCTGCTTGGCAGGGCGCTATCCGTGAGAACCACTATCTGCAGGTGAACCTCAACGATGCTGTTCAGAAACCTCTCTTCCAGTTTGCTAAGCGTTACAACGCAAATGGCGTGAACGACCTCCAGCTCTTCCGCTTGCTCGCAACTAACGATACAACTGGTACTTGGGCTGACGAAGGCCCTCTATGGTGTTAACTACACGCAGAATGCTATTATCGGTAGCGACACGCTGAAGAATGGCGCAGCTATGGTTGCTCCTACTCTCTCTCAACCTTATAAGTTCTTCCGCATTGTCTGCCTCAACTCAACAGGTAATCAGCAGCTCAATGGCTTCAAGTTCTTCCATATTGGTGAGTTCCGTGTGTACAACAATGCACAGCTCGACGCAGCTCGTTCTACAATTTCTCAGGTGCCTGCAGCTGACGTTGCAGCATTCGAAACAGCTCTTGCTAATGCTCGTCGCGAGTTGAACAACAAGGCTGCTACGCAGCTACTATCGACGCTCTGACTCAGGCTTACGACAAGGTGAAGGCTGCTCTGCCCGATCCTTCTACTGTTAGATCTTTGCTCAACGCACTGAAGACTCAGCTCACTAAGCTTCCGTTCTCTGATACTCCTTCTGTTGGTTTCTTCCCCTACAAGCGCTAAGACAGCTGCTCAGACTGTTGTGAGACGAGGTTTCTACCCTCGCAAACAACAAGCCTAATGCAAAACGACTGGACGGTTGCTGAACTTCAGGCAGCTCAAGCTAAGTTGGCTGAAGCTAAGAAGACACTCGAAGCTAAGATGGTTCTCCCAACAGCTGGTAAGATCTACACTATCCGCACTGCAACCAGCAGCACTGCTGACGGTCGTGCCGCTAACGCTCCCTGTTTACGCTGTGAACAACGGCTTCGGTACTGGTATTCGCTATATGGCCCCTAACCAGTCTGGCGCTGACTCTGTGAAGGTAGACGATCACTATGGTTACAACTGGCTTGTTGAAAGCGTTGATGCTGCTAACCAGACTGTACGTCTGAAGAATATGGGTACTGGTCGCTACATGGATCTCCAGAACCAGTTGAACGCAAATGTTACCCTCTCTGACACTGCTCGCGACATCCAGCTCTCTTCTGCTTACGATGTTAACTCTGGCGCAATGAACATCAAGGTGGGTACTGACAAGTATCTCAACACTGGTGCTGCTGGTCGTATCGTAGCTTACAACGGTGATATCAAGGCAGGTTTGAACAATGGTGCATTCACTATGGCTGAATCTGCTCTCAGCACTGACGGTACTTTCGTAGCTGTTACTAAGGGTAAGGGTCAAATCATCACTATGCCGTTCGATATTGATGGCTTCTATGGTAATGGTAAGGCATATTCATTCTTGGGCCTCCACGCTACTGGCACTGACACTGTTCTTGCATTCCAGGAAATCTCTGGCACAATCCCCGCAGGCACTCCTGTTTACTATGTAGCTGATGCTAACGAAAATGAAGTTAACGTAGGTGTAACGCTCACTGGCGGTCAACCGACATTCGCTTTCGAAGGTAAGACTAACAACGGTATGATTGGTACTGTAGATGGTACGAAGATCACTAGTTCACTTCTCTGAACTTCTACCTGCAACCTCTCTCCCGTACGTGCTTCTAACCCCGAATACATGAGAAATGTAGGCGCTAACAGCGGTTACTTCTCTGGCTTGGCAATGACTACTGAAGCTGGCGACCTCCAGGTGGCTCTGCCCAACAATGTTACTGCTCAGGAGCTTCTCAATGAGAACCTCTCAGCAGGGTATCGGTCCGTAGTGGAAGGCAACAAGGCTAACGTTGTTTACGACCTCCAGGGTCGTCGCGTACAGAACGTGAAGTCTGGCCTCTATATCATCAACGGTAAGAAGGTTTTGGTAAAGTAATCAAATCATTTCTTCAATAATTCTCAAGGGCTGTCTCCGACAAAAGGAGGCAGCCCTTTTTGTGTCTGTATGAATCCACTCACTGAAGACTGTCCCTTTCTTTATTCTAAGCGTCTTTCTCATATCCCCTTTGAATGAATACATACTGCTTCAAAGCCGTTAAAAACGCGTCTATTAGTGCCTTTAAAATACTATAAGGAAGCTGACTGGTAGCCTTATTGCGTCAGCTGATACAATAAGGCTGTCAGCCGACATCTTTATTGTATCTACGCCCCCAAAAGCATCGAGGCATAGAGACGTGTAATTCTTAGTAGAACAGTATCCTCCTTTTTACCCTTAAACCTTTGTCGTTACTTAGGAAAAAAATCGTATATTTGTAACCTATATGAGACAAGATAAAAACAAAGCATAATATATGGAAGAAATCGAACAGAACGGCTCAATTATTCCGCCTCCAATATCCAAGTTCTTGAAGGTTTGGAAGCGGTACGCAAGCGCTCCTGCCATGTACATTGGTGATACAGGTGAACGAGGCTTACACCATCTGGTTTACGAAACGGTGGACAACTCTATCGACGAAGCCCTTGCTGGCTATTGTACTCACATTGAAGTAACAATTTGTGAGGATAATTCTATCGTTGTGCAAGACAATGGTCGCGGTATTCCCGTAGATATGCACCCCAAAAGAGCATCGTTCTGCCCTCAAGTTGTTATGACCGTGCTCCATGCCGGTGGTAAGTTCGACAAAGGTTCCTATAAAGTCAGTGGCGGTCTTCACGGTGTTGGTGTGAGCTGCGTTAACGCTCTCTCCACTCACATGAAGTCGCAAGTGTTCCGCGATGGTAAAATCTACCAGCAAGAATACGAAAAAGGAAAACCACTCTACAGTGTAAAGGTGGTGGGTGAAACCGAACTGAGAGGTACTCGCCAGCAGTTCTGGCCGGATGATACGGTGTTTTCTACCACGACTTACAACTACGATACTCTTTCCAACCGTATGCGTGAGTTGGCCTACCTCAATGCAGGCTTAAAAATCACGCTGACCGATCTCCGCAAGGACGATGAAGGAAACATCCGCCAGCAAGAATTCTTCAGTGAGCAAGGTCTGCCGGAGTTTGTTCGCTATCTGGACAGCAGTCGCTCACATCTCTTCGATGATGTCATCCATATCTCAACCAACAAAAATGGATTGCCCATCGATGTGGCTGTGATGTACAACACAGGATATTCTGAAAAATATCCATTCCTATGTCAACAATATCAATACGATAGAAGGTGGTACTCACTTAACAGGGTTTTCCGCTAGCGCTCACGCGTGTGCTTAAAAAACTACGCTGAACAGACAGCGGCAAAGCAGATAGGAAAGCTAAAATCGAAATCAGTGGCGAAGACTTCCGCGAGGGTCTCACTGCTGTCATCAGTGTCAAAGTGGCCGAACCTCAGTTTGAGGGGCAACCAAAACGCGTCTTGGCAACAGTGAAGTGACAGGTGCGAGTCAATCAAGCAGTGGGTGAGGCTTTCACCAACTATTTGGAGGAGCACCCTAAGGAAGCAAAGCTCATTGTCGACAAAGTGATTCTGGCAGCAACAGCCCGCATCGCTGCGCGAAAGGCACGCGAGAGTGTGCAGCGCAAAAGCCCGCTCACAGGTGGCGGTTTGCCAGGTAAGTTGGCCGATTGCTCTAGCAAAGATGCTGCTGAATGCGAACTTTTCCTTGTCGAGGGTGACTCAGCAGGTGGTTCTGCCAAGCAGGGACGCAGTCGTCGCACGCAAGCCATTCTGCCGCTCCGTGGTAAGATTCTCAACGTAGAAAGCCATGTGGCACAAAGCTTTCGAGGAGCGATGAGGTTAATATCATTCAGGCCATGGGCGTTCGCTTCGGCCTGGACGGTGAAAGTAAAGAGGCCAATATCGAGAAATTGCGCTATCACAAGGTTATCATCATGGCCGATGCCGATGTCGATGGTCAGCACATCGCAACGCTCATCATGACTCTCTTCTATCGCTATATGCCACAACTCATTGAGGACGGTTATCTTTACATTGCCATGCCGCCCCTCTATCGTTGCAAAAAGTAAGAAGGGTAACCACGAAGAATATTGCTATAATGAACAAGCACGCTTGCAGTTTATCAAAAGACTACGGTGAAGGTTCAGAAGACAACATCGTGACGCAGCGCTACAAAGGTTTGGGTGAAATGAATCCCAGTCAGCTCTGGGAAACTACCATGAACCCCGAAACGCGCCTTCTCAAGCAAGTAACGCTCGAAAACGCTACCAACGCCGACTTCACCTTCTCTATGCTCATGGGTGAAGATGTTGGACCTCGTCGCGAGTTTATTGAGCGGAATGCTACATACGCCAATATTGATGCATAGACTTTTACAAAAAAATATAGGGTAAATCTTGAGAAATAATTGAGCGGACGCTTGGTAGTTTTGGATTTAACCTATATCTTTGCGTCAACAATAAGGAAAAGAGAGCAAAAGACTCTTCTTCCGAGGAATATGATAATAACACTCATCTATTATAGTATTTATCATCTCCGCTGTCTCTTCAGATGCGAATCTCAAGTACAGTAAATTTTGTAAAGTTTTAATAATACCATCTAGGGGCCCTCCGTATGCGAATACCGAGAGCCTCGAACTTTTTCTATATTTTATGTATCTTTGCGGAATGATGACAGATCGAGAAAAAGCATTATCGGGGCAGTGGTATAATCCCGCAGCCGATCCCGAACTCCGGCAGCAAATGAAGCGTACGCAAGCTTTTGCTCTACGATTACAACCGCCTCCACCCGTCTGATAGCGAGGGGCGCGATGCGCTCATTCGTCAGATTCTGGGGCAGGTGGGCGAGGAGTGCTGCATTCTCCAACCTTTCCTTTGCGATTATGGCGTGAATATCAGCGTAGGTCATCATTTTTTTATGAACAAAGGTTGCCAAATCCTCGATGGCGGGCATGTAACTTTCGGCAATAATGTTTTCGTCGGTCCTATGTGTGGTTTTCATACAGCGATTCATCCCTTCGATGTTGAGCAACGCAATCGTGGCGAAGAGCGTGCCGAGCCCATCCGTGTGGGCAATAATGTGGATTGGAGCGCAGGTTTGTGTGCTTCCGGGCGTCACCATTGGCGACAATTCTGTCATAGGTGCAGGCAGTGTTGTTTCGCGCGATATTCCCGCCGGCGTTGTTGCCGCCGGCAATCCTTGTCGAGTACTCCGAAAACTCTAATCTTCAATCTCCCCTTACTGATAATAGGCGTTTGCGCCGTAACGCGCTTCGTTTTTCCCGTAAAGTGTTCCACGTGCAGGGCAGATGATAGCCGTACGGTGAAGGCTCTTTTCTACGTATTTATAACCCACAATCCTGTCGTTCGGGCTGAGCTTATCCACGAAAAGCCGCATAGCTTGTCGCCTCCGCTCTTCATCCTTCACGATCTCCGCCCTACACGTCAGCACAAGACTCCTGTAAGCCTCCGTAAACTTATTGGGCACAACGTAGCAGTCCTTCCCGATGATCGTATACGTCACGCGCGGTTCCCGCTCTATACATCTCAATTTCCGCCCTCTGGCGCACAGTGCAGATACACCACATCCTCACTTTCGTCATAAACATAGTTGAGCGGAACGCCATACCCACCGCCATCTTCAGCCTGCATCGCCAAAAATCCGAAGTCAGCATCCTTGAGCAACTCCAGCGCACTCTCTTCATCCAGCAACCTATCCTGTCGCCGCACTCCAGAATTATCGTACTTCATTATTCTTTCTTTCGTTTTTATACAAGCAAAGATACACCAACTCCCACAGTTCTGTTGCTTGATTTTTATAAGTTTTTCCTCAAATCTCCGTTTGTCCTTTTCTCACAGTATCCCTCATTTTCTTAAGGACATAGAGAACGATTCCCCAAAAAGAGAATCCATCCACCTATCAACCCAATATTTGTGAGTGCATCTGATGAGTCGAAGCAGAATATTAACGAGAAAAATCATTGCAAAAGCCACGAACATCAGCACAATAAATCTCCCTATTATCTTCATCTTTCTTTATTTAACTAATTATAAAATCGCACAAATCTTGAATCGTTTTTCTTCTCCAAGTATTACCACACAGTCAATGTTCCTTTAAAATTTCTATGATTAAGTAGCTATCAAAGAAGAAATCCACTTACAAATCTTTGATTTGCAAGTGGATCTTAGTACCAGAGCCGGGGTCGAACCGGCACGGATTGCTCCAATGGTGTTTGAGACCATCGCGTCTACCGATTCCGCCATCTGGGCTTGATTCGGGTGCAAAAGATAGGGGAATGTATAGTAATGGCAAAATAAAAATTAGAAAAATGTGAGGGTGGAGGGGATAAAGTGGGCGAGGGCGAAAGGTGGCGGTGAGGCTCGTTGTGAGGTTGAGGGAAAAGTGAGGGATGTTGTGGGGAAAGTATTGGTAGGGAGGTGTTTTTGTTTTTTAATGGCAAAGGAGTTGCAAAAGAATAGAAAAATAGGTCTATTTTAGCGGTATCAATAAAACTTACACAAAAATGGGAAAACACAATGACTATTGCGTGATTCTTGCTGGAGGGCTTGGCAAGCGCCTTTGGCCGAGCAGTCGTAAGAATATGCCGAAGCAGTTTTTGGATTTTTGGCGCGGGGCGTACTCTGTTGCAACAGACGTATGACCGCATTGCACAGATAGTGCCTACTGATCATATCTATATCCACTTTCGAGGAGTATGTGCCTTTTTGTCGAACAACAGTTGCCGGAGGTTACAACGGAACGAATTTTTGGCCGAGCCGGTGCAGATTGTCCACAGCGCCCGCCACAGCTATGGGCGGCTTATCACATCATTTTGCGCGATCCCGATGCCACTATTTTTCGTGACGCCTTGCGACCAGATGATTCTCAACGAAAAACCTTTTTGAGAAGGAGATGCGGGCGGCACTCGATTTTGCGAGTAACCACAGCGTATTTCTGGCTTTTGGGCGTGAAAGCTACACAGCCCAATACGGCTTACGGGTATATCCAAATGGGCGATTCCATCGAGGAAAAGCTCTATAAAGTTCAATCGTTTTTGGAAAAACCCGATGCGGAATACGCTGAGACTTTTGTGCAGAGTGGAGAGTTTCTTTGGAACACAGGTCTCTTCGTGTGGAACGCTCGCACATTCCGGAAACTGCTACACGAGATGATGCCTGTGCTGGAAGAGCAGTTGTTGCAGGAAAATGGCAGCATAAAAACCGAACGTGAGCTGGATCTTGTTCAGCAACTCTACCCTGCCAACTTACACCGCAGTATAGACCTCGTTATCTTGGATAAGTGTGAGAATGTCTATGTGATGGAATGCAGTTTCGGCTGGGCAGATATTGGTTGCTGGCCGGAGCTCTACCACGTTGTTGATAAGGATGTTGATGGCAATGCTGTGATAGGTGGAGGACACGTGGAACTCTCCGACAGTCAGAATAATCTCGTGATGGTGCCTTCGCAGAAAGCCGCCATCGTTTGTGGCTTGGACGGATATTTGGTGGCGGATAAGGGGAACGTCCTTCTTATTTGTCCGAACAACGATCCAGGCCTTGTCAAGCGTTTGGCCAAAGAAGCTCGCATCCAATTGGGCGAAGATTTTTGCATAAGAAAAGACTGTGAGCAATCAGACGAGAGGGACAGAACAGAGAGTACCTACTCGATAAAGACTTTATTACCATCCGCAATGTCGCAGAAAAGGCATTGCGGATGGTCTGTTTCTTTATGCGATTTCCTTATAAAGCACCTGGCGGAAAATATCCTTATTGTGTCAGCTGACGCAATAAGGATGTCAGCTGACAGCCTTATTGTATTTTTCAAACGCAATAAGGATATTTACGACCCCTTTTTAAGTATTGTATTCTCTCTCATAGAAACTGGTTGGGAAAAAGCTTTGGGAGTTTTAATCTTGCCTATAATGTGTTGATATATAACAAAGTATGTGGAAGGTAAAACTTCGCTTGGTAAAGGCTTTTTCAGATGTGCGCCGTTTTTCGTATCAATGTAGTGATGAGGTGGAAGCAAGAAAAGTGAAGTTTTTAGCAGATAGTGAGATTTTTCCTTCTTCTTGTCAGAAAGTATTCCTTTTTTTCCTCATTTTTGGTTGTGAATCATTGTCTTTTTGTACGTTCAGAAACTTCACAGAGAGACTACTTCTGCCCACTTACAACACTATTTCACAGAATGTTTTTTGTGTTACGGGCCGCTTGTCGTACTTTTTGTTCCCTAAAATAGTATTATGAACGAAGAATATGAAATAATGGCCCCCGTGGAGCTCTCGAGAGTCCTTGGCAGCAGCCTTAAAAGCAGGTGCAAATTCTATTTATTTTTGGTATAGAGTCGCTCAATATGCGTGCTCACTCGGCCAATCATTTCACCATCGATGACTTACATGAAATTGCCCAAATCACGGCAGAACATGGTGTGAAATCGTACTTGACGGTGAACACAATTATCTATGGTGAGGACCTCACCTTGATGCGCAAAATTTGTGATGCAGCGAAGGAAGCAAAGATCAGTGCGATTATAGCCTCCGATGTTTCCGTGCTTTTCCTATTGCCATCAGATTGGCCAGGAGCTGCATCTCTCCACACAACTCAATATCACTAATATCGAATCCCTCAAGTTTTACGCTCAGTTTGCCGATGTTGTGGTTTTTGGCGCGTGAGTTGAATCTTGAGCAAGTGGCTGATATTCATCGTCAGATTGTGGAGCAGAACATCTGCGGCCCCAGTGGGAAACAGATACGTATAGAGATGTTCTGCCACGGTGCCCTTTTGTATGGCCGTTAGCGGTAAGTGCTATCTTTCGCTTGACAATCTCAACCATTCTGCCAACCGAGGTGCGTGTATGCAAGTTTGTCGGCGTGGCTATACGGTGAAGGATCGTGAAACAGGCGTCGAACTGGATGTGGACAATCAGTATATTATGAGTCCGAAGGACTTGAATACCATCGGTTTCATCGATAAAATGATGGAAGCCGGAGTCCGTGTCTTCAAGATTGAGGGACGTGCCCGTCCAGCTGAGTATGTACTGCAAGTGGCATCGTGCTATCGTGAAGCCATCAATGCAGTGCTCGACGGCACCTACTCAAAAGGAAAAAGTGGACGAGTGGAACAAGCGTCTGAGCACAGTGTTCAATCGCGGTTTCTGGGATGGCTACTATTTGGGCCAACGTATGGGCGAATGGAACAATCGCTATGGTTCGATGGCAACAGAAAAGAAGGCCCTATGTTGGTAAAGGCGTGAAATATTTCTCCAAATTGGGCGTGGCCGAGTTTAAGTTGGAAGCCGGCGAAATTCGCAAAGGTGACAAACTGCTCGTCACAGGACCCTACCACGGTGCACTCTATTTCACCGCGGAAGAAATCCGTTACGACCTCGACCCTGTTGAGGTTGGCGAGAAAGGCAGAAATGTTTCGCTGCCCGTGCCCGAGAAAGTCCGTCCTTCCGATAAGCTCTACCGCATTTGCCCCGTAGAGAATAAATAAATACAACTATCATGGGAGAAAAAACTGCAAGTGAACCCCCGAGAAGTGCGCGCACTGCTGTTCGATTTCGGCGGAGTGCTCGTTGATCTCGATATGGAATGCTGTTTCCGGGCCTTCGATGAATTGGGTATAGATATGCGCCCATTTATAGGTACTGCTAAGCAATCGGGCATTTTGTCCGCTTTTTGAAAGAGGACAAGCTAATACCCACGAATTTTTGCAGTGCCATTCGTTCAACATTTGCAAAGCCCGAGCTGACCGATGAAACGATTGTGGCCGCTTGGGAGCAGTTCTTAGTGGATGTTCCAGAGAATCGCCTGCAGCTGCTTCTTAAAGCAAAGCAGCACTATCACTTGTCTTTGCTGAGCAATACCAATCCTGTGCATTGGGCATTGGGGCGTGACCGTTATTTTCGATATAACGGCCATGAAGTACACGATTTCTTCGATGAAATCTTCCCTTTCTTACGAACTCGGCGTTGAGAAACCCTCACCGCTCATCTTTTGAGAAAGTGCGCAACGGGCACCTTTTGCGCCCAGTGAAGTGTTGTTTTTCGATGATTCCCCTGTCAATTGTGCTGCTGCTCGCGCCTTTAGGCTTTCAAGCCGTTGAGGCAAAGAAAGATGGAGAATGGTTGAAATTCTTCGATGAAAACGGAATTTTTTATAGGGAGAATAGTCGCAATGTGTAGACCGATTATATCTCGCTTACAACAGCGTTGAGAAGCCGAAGCAAAAAGAAAAATAAACGATTATGCTCATTATAAGAGAATATACCAAACACAGCAAACAGAATTACATCTTGCGGACGTTGCAAACCAGCCGTAGGGACGATTGGCGTTTTTCGATGGAATGCACCGTGGTCATCGCTTCCTGCTCGACCAAGTGAAGGAGGAAGCCACGCGCAGAGGCTGCCTGTCGATGGTGGTGACCTTTGCCGAACACCCGCGCTCGGTGGTGGAAACCGACTACCGCCCATTGTTGCTCACCACTTTAGATGAAAAACTCGAACTCATTGAGGGCAGCGGGCATCGACGTTTGCGTGGTGCTCGATTTCTCACCACTCATGCGCCATGCGCACCAGTCGTGAGTTTATGGAACTGTATTTGCGCGACAAGATGGGCGTGACGTGTCTTGTTATTGGCTATGACCATCATTTCGGTTCTGATGTGCAGAATGGTTTTCAGCAGTACAAGCTCTACGGCAAAGAACTTGGGATCGATGTGGTGCGAGCGAAAGAATTTGAAGGACGCGATTTACACGTCAGTTCGAGTGCTGTGCGTCGCTTCCTTGAAGGCGGAAATGTGGAGATGGCCCGTGCGTGTCTCGGTAGGTCCCTATTCCCTTTCTGGTAGAGTGGTGGAAGGGCATCGCGTAGGGCGTGAACTGGGATTCCCCACAGCCAACATAGAAGTGGACAACCCCAACAAGCTGTTGCCCGCTCGCGGAGCCTACGCCGTTTATGTCTATTGGGACGGTGAGCAACATAAAGGAATGCTCAATATCGGTTCGCGCCCCACGCTGAACAATGGAGAAGATACCACGGTGGAAGTTAATATCTTCGACTACGATGGAGATCTCTACGACAAATACCTTACGGTGAGTTTCGAAAGCCGTTTGCGCAACGAACAGAAATTTGACTCTCTCAACGAACTCAAACTCCAGCTTCAGCAGGATGCAGAAGCTGCTAAAGAAATACTGAAATGACAGAAAAAAACAATCCTGTGTGGCAAAGATTGCTATTATTATAGGTCTTTATTTGATAGTCCAGGTGCTGGCTGGAGCCGTAGCTCTGGTTGCTGGAAATTGGAACAATCTGATGGCAGGTCAGCCTTTAGACAAGAATGCCTTGATGGGCGATGCGCGTTGGGTAGGCATTGCATTGTTTTGTGGTAATCTCATTATGATGGTCCTAATGTGGGCTTTTCCGCTTGGTGCGGCGCAATCTGCTCCCCACCTCCCGCTGGAACCTTACATGGTTGGGGGTGGGGGCATTGTAGCCTTCTTCCTCGTTGTTTTTTGGGGGTAAACGGAGTGTTCTCTCCTCTTGATTTGAGCGATGGTGGAACAACCCAAATGTTTCAAGGTATGGCAGATAATCCCATCTGTTTTCTGTCGCTCACGCTGATAGGCCCCATTGCCGAAGAGTTTGTTTTTCCGCGAGGGCATCCAGCGCCATTTGGTGGCTTCAAAAAGTGCCGATGAAATGGGCCATAATTATATCGGCTGCCCTCTTTAGTGTGGCTCACCTGAATCTTGCACAATCTGTGCCTCGCCTTCTTCTTGGGCTACGCTTTGGGCATACTTTTATGCTCGAACGGGCGACATACGTTTGTCGGCCGCTGCTCATGTGCTAAACAATACCTTGGCTGTACTCTTGTTCCAAGTATCGGAAGCCGACGACCTGACGAAAATAGTTGGAGTTTATCCCTTGATAATCGTTAGTTCAGTACTGTTAATCTCCGGTGTTTTCTCTTCAGTTATTGGTGGAAGAGGAGTGAGCCTCAGAACAATACCCCCGCGATAGGGATGAAAATAGGAAAAATAGATTTAGGCGAACGCCCCTTTTGCTCGCTCCGATGGAAGATGTGACGGATGCAGGCTTCCGCTTGCTTTGTCACCGTATGGGAGCAGCTATGGTCTATTCAGAATTTGTGGCCTCCGATGCGCTGGTGCGCAGCGTGAAGCGGTCGTTCGAGAAACTAAAGATTAGCGACGACGAACGCCCCACGGCCATCCAGATCTATGGGAAAAATCCTGATGCAATGGCCGAAGCTGCCAAAATCGTTGAGGAAGTGGCCCATCCCGACGTTCTCGACATGAATTTCGGTTGCCCCGTGAAGCGCGTAGCAGGGAAAGGCGCAGGTGCGGGCCTTTGCAAAACGTTCCGCTGATGTTGGAAATCACTCGCTGCGTGGTGGACGCTGTGAAGATACCAGTAACCGCAAAAACACGCCTGGGCTGGGACAGTGAACATGAGATTATCGTAGACCTTGCAGAACAGTTGCAAGATTGCGGTATTCAAGCCCTCACCATTCATGGACGAACCCGCGCACAGATGTATAAAGGTGATGCCGATTGGTCGCTGATTGGAGAAGTGAAACGGAATCCCCGTATGCACATTCCCATTATAGGTAACGGTGATATTTGTACGGGTGAAGAAGCCCGTCGCGCTTTTCGAAGACTATGGCGTTGATGCCGTCATGGTGGGACGTGCCACCTTCGGTCAGCCTTTGGATTTTTCAAAGAGATGGTGGACACCGTTCATTCTGGCGAACACCTGCTGGAACATGCTTTTAGAGAGTGACTACGCACCTTTGTCGGCCGATTGGAAACTCGATGTGCTCAAAGAACAGGTGCGGCAGAGCATTGCCCGCATCGATGAATATCGCGGAATCCTCCATGTTCGTCGCCATCTGGCTGCAAGTCCGATTTTTCAAGGGAATCCCCACTTCGCGACACCCGCATCGCCATTCTTCGCGCCACTACACAAGACGAGCTCTTCAACCCTAATGGAGCAGGTGCGCCCCTTGGTGAGACGCTACGATGGTAAGCGGCCAGAAGATATGAAAGTAGAAGTGGACGAATAAGACGAAAGCAATTCATTGTCCGCTACTTATCTTGGACGATGTTTCGCTATCATTTGAGAAATAATTATATTTGTGGCATTATAAAATAAGGAAGATATGAAATTTGCTTTTGATTGGTTAGCGGCAAGATGGGACACATGATTGAAGAGATAGCTCGCAGTCGTGGTCACGAAATAGTTTCTATCATTGATATCAATAACCCCTGAAGATTTTGATACTGACGCTTTCCGTTCGGCCGAGGTGGCCATCGAATTCACCAATCCTACTGCAGCTTTTTGGCAATTATAGAAAGCTTTTGCGCAGGGTGTGAAGGTGGTGAGTGGTTCTACGGGTTGGCGCAAAGACCATCTCCACGAGGTTGAGGCGCTGATTGCCGAGGGCAATACGCTCTTTTGGGCGTCCAACTTCTCGCTGGGTGTGGCCATCTTTAGTGCTGTCAATAAGTATTTAGCCCGTATCATGAACGCTTATCCTGGCTATGAGGTAAGTATGGAAGAGGTCACCATGTCCATAAAACTCGATGCGCCCAGCGGTACTGCCATCACGTTGGCCGAAGATATTGTGGCGCGCCTTGACCGCAAAACCGATTGGGTGCTGGGCGAATTTCATAAAGCTGATGGAACAGTGGAAGGCACAAAGGACGTAGCATCCGACAAGTTGCGCATCGATGCCATTCGCCGCGATGAAGTGCCAGGCATCCATAGCATCACCTACGACAGCGAGGCAGATAGCATCACCATTACGCACGATGCTCACAGTCGCAAAGGTTTTTGCGCTCGGTGCTGTCCTAGCTGCCGAATTCACTGCTACTCATACAGGTTTGCTCACTACTGACGACCTTTTTAAATTTTTTAAGAAAGATGACGACAGAAAAACACAAACTCAGGTAGAAGCCATACAGAAAAAGCCCAACTGGATAAAGTTTAGCATCTACACCGTTCTCTACCTCGCTTTCCTTTATTGGGTGGGCAGTTGGTGGGGACTTATCGTTCTCCCTTTCTCTTCGATGCTTATGTGACCTGTAAGATAAAAATGGAGTTGGTGGAAGCAACTCAAGAACAAGACAGCTCGCTCCGTCATGGCATGGGTCGACGCCATCGTCTTTTGCCTTGGTGGCCGTTTATTTCTTAAACCAATTCTTCTTCCAGAATTTTTGTCATTCCGTCTTCCTCTTTGGAAAAAGACGCTTCTGACGGGCGACTATCTCCTCGTGAGTAAGTTGAGCTACGGTCCACGCATTCCGCAAACGCCGCCTCTATGCCTCTTATGCAGCACACGTTCCCGATTTTTGGGCTGTAAGAGCTATCTGGAACATCCGCATTGGGATTACCGCCGCGTGAAGGGATTGGGCCACGTGCAGGGTGAATGATATTGTCGTGTTCAACTATCCCGCTGGCGACACGGTGGTGGCCAAATGCAGCAGCAAGATTTCTACCGTTTGGCATATCAGTTAGGGCGACCAAATGCTTACGCAGCAAATGGGACTTCAGAAGCCTTTCTCGAGCACGCTGACCCCGACAACGCCCTACGCAGAGCAGCAAGCCGTTTATCGTAAGATATATGCTGCCGGACGAGCTTATATAGATGCTAACGAACCTGAATTTGGTGAAGTGTTGAGCCGTCCCACGGACCGTCGCGAGAACTATGTGAAACGCTGTGTCGGATTGCCGGGGCAGACGCTCCAAATCATCAACAATCGCATTTATCTTGATGGTAAACCGAACCCCGAACCCGAAAACGTACAGTATAGCTATAGTGTGACGTTCAACTCTCTGCCGAGTGCCGATGAGATAAAAAGATTTGGGTATAACAGCTGAGGATCTCTCCTCTAATGTTCCGCAAACGAATACCTATGTCATGCCGCTTACGAAGGCTGTGAAGCAATACCTCACAAGCCAGAAGGGATGGTTGCAAAAATAGAACCTTTCCCCAGCGCAACGGACTGGCTCTTCCCGCAGAATATGGCTAAAAATTGGTCTACTGCAAACTACGGTCCTATTTGGATTCCGAAGCGCGGAGCCACCAAACTACTGTCGCTTTCAACGTTGCCCCTCTATGAACGCTGCATCCGTGTCTACGAAGGTAACACGTTGGAAGTTCGCAATGGGAAAATCTATATCAACGGGCGTCAAACGGATCGTTACACCTTCAAGATGGACTACTACTGGATGATGGGTGACAATCGAGACAATTCTGCCGATTCCCGTTTCTGGGGTTTTCGTTCCAGAAGATCATGTTGTGGGTAAGCTCTCTTTGTTTGGTTGTCGCTCGACCAAGACTACGGCTGGCTGAGTGGTAAGATTCGCTGGAATCGCTTTTTTTCAAAAATGTCAGCAACATAAAGTAAATCTACCAAAGATGGAATGTGCTAATCAGCCCTCGTAAGGCGCTCAGGTCTTAGCCCTATTAGCATATTCCATCTTTTGCGCATTTTTTCATTTCTCCAAAGTTTGCGTCTACTGAAAGTCTACATATTGCCTCTTGTTGTAGCCATCTCCCTGCTCTTGCTCGTGCGCTGCTGCTTCGTTACCCACTACGAGGTACAGACAGCTCTACCTGAGCTAAGTTTGCAAGAGGGCGACCGCTTGCTGGTGGGGCGATATGTTTCGGCAGGAATGAAGCGAGGAACGATAGTAGCTTTCCGTCATCCCTCAACAGCGAGGGTAGAGTTGGCTCGCATCATTGCACGTCCTGGCGACTCCCTTTGGGTGGACAATCAGCAGCAGAGAGTTTCTTTTCTGAAGCGAGCAGGCATGGAGAATTCTTTTATGGTGCCCGGCCATTGCGAACCTGTTGATGTACAGCCGCAGAGTGCTCGATTGCTGTACTATGTGCTTCGTCACTATGAAAAGGCGCGAGCGGTACAGATAGTTGGAAAACGTTTGCTTATCGGCGGTGTTCCCACAACGCGCCTACATTTCAGTCAGAACTATTATTGGCTGGAGAATGTAGGCCTTCTTCCCGAGAGTTTTATCCTTGGCCCTGCGCTCTGCATCACTTATAGCAGTCGCAATTGGCAGCCGCGCTGGAATCGTTTCCTGCGCCCTCTATAATTGCTCCTTTCTATTATTCGTTTTTCCCTTGAACACAGTCTTACTCCTCCGCATACCTTCCTCCCATTCAGTATTTTTGCGCGCCTCTATGCTGCCGATCAGATACTGGCCGAACGTTGTGATCATTATGTCAAGCAAACTTATCGCAACCGAGCTGTTATCGCGTCGAGCAACGGGCCGCTGGCACTGACCGTCCCCATTGTTCGCACGGGTGAGAATAATCAGTCCATGCGCGACCTACGTATTAGCGACCACGGTCGTTGGCGCCGTCTGCATTGGACCGCTCTGGTGTCGGCCTACGAGCAAAGTCCTTATTTCCCTTATTATGAGGACGATTTTCGCCCATTCTATGAAGAACCCTACGAATATCTGATTGATTTCAACGATGCTTTGCAAGCCAAGATTTGTGAACTGCTCATGCTGACACCCGATATACGTCCCACCACGGAATATGTCAAGACTCCTGGGCCAGAGATTGAAGACTGCCGCGACCTTTATCCGTCCGAAGGTCAGCTTTTGAGGAAGATGCGCGTTTCCGCATCGTGCCATACTATCAAGTTTTTCCAGTCCCTGTTTAGGCTTTCTCCCCAATTTGAGCATCGTAGATCTTTTTGTTCAATATGGGTCCCGAATCGCGCATAGTGCTGAAGAAGAGTTTGGTTTGAGTAAAATAGAAAATGGTGAATAATGAACTTAAGAACATTGCATAAGTGGAGCACTCCAGACATGAATGCTTTTGACAATTTCATAGTTAACTTATTAGGTGCTTGTATGCTCTCCTTCTGACACCCATTTAGAAAAGTTGTATTTTGTTGTCACGTTGTCACAGATGTTGGAAATATTCTGATAACTAAATGTTTAACTGTGTGACAACACTTTTTGACCATGATTTTGTTGTCACCTTGTTGTCACGCTTGTAGTTGGCTGTTTTTCAGAGAGATAATGGCAGTGTGTGACAACGTGACGACGTGACAACAAAAACAACTACAGGAGAGAAGCGTATGTACTCCTCTTTTCTTCTTCTCTCTATTTCTATGTGCACCTACAATAAGCGCGTCGGCTGACACAATAAGGATATGAGCCGACAGCCTTATTGTATTTAGAAATGCAATAAGGATATTTATGTTCATATATGCAATGATTGTAAAAAGCGCACTTAGATTAATTGTTCTTCTTATAGCTTATTACAGCCCAACTTCCCATAAACATGCCTATACTGAGGAGTGCAAATACTTGGTGAATAATACTGCTAAAATTACCACCACGAATAAAGACAGTGCGCATTGCTTTCTATGAAATAGCTTACAGGATTGATGTATGTTGTGAGATAAGCTAAAGAAGGCATAGAGCGAGTAGGCGTGAAAAAGACCTGAAAGTAGAAGGAGGATGACCACGAAAAACCACATCACGAAGATAGCTTGCTGCATGGTTTCGGAGTAGTTGGAAATGATCAGTCCGAAAGATGAGAAGAATAGAGCCAGCAACATTGCCAGTAAATAGATAAGGGCAATATTTCCTTTTTGGGGTTATACCATATACAGCCCATGCTATGAACAGACAGACTGTAATGATGAAGAAGGCAATAACCCAATAAGGAATGAGTTTGGCAAGGATAAATGTCCATTTGCTTATAGGGGTTACGTTTATTTGTTCGATTGTGCCTGCTTCTTTTTCGCCTCACAATGTTGAGTGTTGGTAGGAATCCTGTCATTAGCATCACTCACGATGGCAAAGAGGGCCGGAATCATGAATAACTTGAAGTTTAAGTGTTTGTTGTAGAGGTATAGTGTAGATATTTTAGATTGTATGGCAGCAGCAGAAGGTGAAGCATTGGTAGACACAATTTGGGAAAGATAAGCTGCTCCCATTGAACCTTTTGTGCCATTAACAGCGTTAGCAGCAATGAGAACTTGCGGCATGCGCCCTAAGGTGATGTCGCGACTATAGTGTTGCGGGATTACCATTACTATATCAGCCTCGGAATGTTCTATATTGTTGAGTGCTGCCGCGTATGTGGGTTGTTGCCCATGAAATATGAAGTATTTGCTTGCTTCTATTTCGTGTACTAATTGTTGCGAAAGTGTGGAACGATCGTTGTCTACTATATCAACCAGAATATTCTTTACCTCCATGTTCATCACCCACGGCATCACACACATAATTATAATGGGGAAAACTATGATGAGCCTTGGAATAAACGAGTTTCGACGAATCTGAGTGAACTCCTTTCGTAAGAGATATTTCAGTGTCATAGAATTCTATTCTAATCTTTTGTTAAACTTAGCGAGTGAGAGAAACAGTAATACAACAAGCATACTTGTAAGGATAATTATTTCATGATATACTTGCTCCACCCAACTCCCATTATCATTAGTTTTCGCATAGCACTAATATAGTAGCGTGTGGGGATAATGACCGAAGCGTACTGCAAAATTTGAGGCATTGATTCAACAGGAAAGATCATGCCTGAGAGCATGACAATGGGCATTAGTAATACCATCGCTGATAGCAACAATGCCACAAGTTGAGTTTGAGCAATAGTAGAAACAAGTAAACCCAACGAAAGAGCTAAGAGAATGTATATGGTGGAAATAAGGAATATCCAAAATAGAGAACCTTGTACCGGTACGCCTAATACAAAAGTGGCCATAAGAAGTATTGCTATCAAGATGACGAAAGCAAGCACTAAATAGGGTACTACTTTAGCAATGATAATCATCAGGGGCGTGTGGGTGAAACCAGTAATACTTCCATAGTTCCTTTTTCTTTTTCGCGGACGATGGAAATAGAAGTCATCATGGCACAAATCAGCATTAGGAGCATACCCATAATTGCAGGTACGAAGTTGTAGGCGGATTTCATTTGCGGATTGTATAGCAGCTTTGTGTTTATGCTGTTTTCTTTTCGGATTCATAAGAACTGCACTTGCATAGTTTGACCATTGCTGCGCCATGTTAGGGTCTGCACTATCAACAATGAGTTGAAAACCCGACTTCTTGCTTGCAAAGTCTTGAGAAAAGACAATTGCCATATCAGCCTCTTGGTTTCGAATGGATTGTTCTGCTTCGGAAGGTGTGGCAACTACTTTTGCAATTGTAAAAAAACTCAGATGCAGCTAAGCGATCTGTTGCTTGTTGGGTGGCGTAGTCAGCATTGCTCGTGACAATAATTATCCGTACGTTCTTTATGTCGTTGGTGATAGCAAAGCCAAAGAGAAGCATCATGACAATAGGCATTCCAATAGTATCAGCATTGTGCGCTTATCGCGAACAATGTGTTTGGCTTCCTTGATGACAAATGAAATAAACTGCTTCATTCTATGTTGGGCATTATTTTATGAATATAATCGTTAGTCGGAACTCTTGTTGCCTGGCAGTGCCAGATAAGTGAATACGTGGTCCATATCAGGCTGATTGAGCTTTTTGCTTAAGTTCGTTGGGTGTACCTAAGGCTTTGATTTTACCATCTACCATAATAGAAATGCGATCACAGTATTCAGCTTCGTCCATATAGTGAGTAGTAACAAAGACCGTTATTCCTCGCTTAGCAGCATCGTAGATAAGCTCCCAAAACTGGCGGCGCGTTGCCGGGTCAACTCCTCCCTGTTGGTTCGTCGAGAAATACAACTCCTGGTTCATGGAAGATGCTGACAGAGAAAGCCAATTTCTGTTTCCATCCCTAAAGGTAAACTGGCTACCAAAGGTGTTGCGATGCTCGGAAAAATCTAATTTCTGCAATAGTCTTTCGTTTTTATGGCGAATCTCGTTATCTGTCATGCCGTAGATGCCTGCAAAAGAGACTGATGTTTTCTGCAACAGTAAAGGTCTTCATAGAGCGAGAACTTCTGACTCATGTACCCGATGTGTTTCTTTATCTGTTCATACTCGGTTCGTATGTCAAAACCTACCACTCTGCCTGTTCCACTTGTTGGTTGGTTGAGCCCCGTGAGCATGTGCATTGCCGTGGTCTTACCTGCTCCGTTGGCACCGAGAAAACCAAAAATTTCTCCTTCTTAACGGTGAAGGAAATATCGTCTACTGCATGGAAAGTACCAAAGGCTTTGACGAGATGTTCTACTTCAATGACATTTTCAGATGTATTGTTGATGTTGTAGCTTTCTCATGTTCGATACCAGGAGGATTAAAGATATCTCTAAATTCTGCAAGAATTTCCTCAGGAGTTCCAATTCCCTTTATAATGCCTTCTGAAAGAAAAGCTACACGCCTGCCAATTTCTCACTTCATCGAGATAAGGTGTGGATGCAACGATTGTTATATTGCGCTCTTGTAGTTGTGAAAAGTATTTCCCAGAAGTCTTTTACGACTGACAGGATCAACACCTGTCGTAGGTTCGTCGAGAACAGAACACTCGGCTGATGTACAAGTGCACAACAGAGCGCCAACTTTTGTTTCATACCGCCAGAGAGCGCTCCTGCCTTGCGATCCTTAAATTGTTCAATTTGTGAATAGATGGTTTTTGATTGAGTCGTAGTTTTCTTCTACTGTCGTATTAAAGAGCGTCGCAAAAAGTGAAGATTTTCTTCTACCGTCAAGTCTTGATAAAGTGAAAATTTGCCTGGCATGTATCCCACTCGCTTACGTATCTCGTTCATTTGTCGCACAACGTCAAAACCGTCAATTTCAGCCGTACCTGATTCGGGAAGAAGCAACGAGCAAAAGAATTCTGTACATGGATGTTTTGCCAGCTCCATCAGGACCTATAACTCCAAACACCTCGCCCTTTGTTCACAGAGAAACTGACATTGCGTGAGTGCCTGCACCTTACCATAGTGCTTAGATATATTATTTACTTCGATTGCTTTTCATTGTTTTGAGAAAAGCTTGAAAACTTCACTTCTCCATACATTCCTATCTTTACGTAATCATCGTTTTGGAATTGTATTTTTAACAGCATAAACCAAATCGGCTCTCATCATCGGTGAGAATAGTTTTTGGGCGTGAATTCTGAGCGGCTTGAAATCCATGTGATAATGCCATTGTATTGTTTCTTTTGTCCATTTCCGTAGTCTGCCATAACTGTAGCCTTTTTGTCCCAGTTTGATATTTTTAGCTGTTTAGAGGTAACATAGGCTCGGATGAACATTGTTTTTGTATCTGCAACCTTTAAAGAGTGGCTTGCTCATGGAAATGAATTCGCCTTTTTCTACATATTTCTCCAAAACTACACCTGATATGGGGGAGGATATTTGAGTGTTGTTGATTTGATCTTCTATCTGACGTTTCTGCGCTTTTATACCCTGCTTTTTGTGCATTGATAGCAAGAACTTGCTTTTTTTAAGTGAAGTGTTGTTACTATTAATTTGATTGCGTGTGGCATCATATTGTCGTTGTAATACTTTTATATGATTGTTAATGTCATCGAGTTGCTTGCGTGGAACAGCACCATCCTTTACCAATTCGGCGTATCTCTTTTGTTCTTTTTCTTCATTAGTGATTTGCTCAGATAGTGATGCTAACTGTTCTTGTATATTCAATTGGCGACTACTTGTTGCTGAGGCGTTTTTCGTCCAATTGTTGTTCTGTTGCTGTTAGTTCTTCTTGTTTTTGTTGGAGCTGAAAGTCGTCTATCTTTCCTACAACTTGGTTTTGCTTTGTACGTTTTGTCCTTCTGATAGGTTGAAACTTTTAAGTTCTCCCGAAGACTTTGCTGCAAACCGTCACCTCCGTAGCTTCAAACGTTCCTGTTGCATCATAATCTTTTTATGGTCGCTACACGATGCCAGCAGAAAAGTAATACTGGCTAATAGAAAAAAATCTTTTTTCATATTTGTCGGTTGTTTTTATTCGTTGTTGGTATATTTCAGATTATACATTTCCTGGAGCATCTCAATCTCATGTATTGCTCGTTGTGTCTTTTGCCGAATTCTCGTTATATATTTCTCGCAGCAAACCATTGACATCAATGATCCCATGGGTGAGCTTTTGATTCAGCAGCCTTTCGAACATTGGTGCGCAGTACAATTATTTCATCATCACTTTGCATCAAACTGTGGTACCTGCTAATATTTTTCTGTCTGTTGTATCTGTTCTATATTATTGTTGAAGAGAAAGACGTCACGTATGTTTTTCAATCATGGCTCGTTGTTTCTTCAACTTCTCCTTGTCGTTTTTCGAGTATAGAGCTCCTATATTCCACGAAAGCTTTAGCCCTACAATACCATTCAGTCTCCACTTATTACTCATCATGTCCTCAAAAATGTTCAATCCTGGATAGCCATAATAGCCTTGGGCAAAAATACCAAACTTGGGTCTTAATTGTGCATTTAAGGCCCTCTCTTGTATATCTGTAAGTTTTAGCTGATTATCGAAAATACTTAGTTCTGGGCGGTTGTTCGTAGATATTGTAGAGTGGAGGATACTTGACTTTCTGAGGCTGACTTACTTCTATGCCACAAAAGTACTTAATACATGCTGTAATATTTTGCGTTGCGATTTCAAATTTGCCATTTGTTGCTCTGTGCTTAAGCGTTCTGCCTTTACATTATCAAAATCGCTGATGGAAGCTGTTCCGACTTTGACCCAGGCTGCAAGTTTGTTTTCACTCGAAAGTAACAGCGCATTAAGATTTTCATTTAGCTTAATTTGTTCGTCCAATAGTAAGAGCGAAAAAAATACATCTCATTGATCCTTTTTCGCACTTGATACAGGTCCGATTCTGTTTTGTGCTGCTTGAATTTTTTTCCTTCTTGTTGTGCTATCTGGCTTTGATTGCTAATTATGCCGCCATCATAAATGGTTTGTTGCAGTTCTATTCCCACTTTATATTGTTCCTTGGTCAACCCTTTCATCTTAAGCCCCATTTGCTGAAACATACTTTTGCATACTTTTGAGGCCAGGATGCAACTTCACTTTGGTAGGTGGTTTGTGCTGATGCAGTAAAGTGTGGCAACCATCCTTTTTATGTTTTTTTAACTGTTAGTTCTGTTGTCTGATCAATTAGATCATACTTTTTGATACAAGGATAGTTTTTCTTTTGCAGCTTGCTGACATTCTTCTAATGTCTGTGCTTGGCTGATGATAGCCATTATTATTAGGGCGAAGGTCATTATTTTTCTTTTTCCATTTCTCTAAAGTGTTTTATTGTAGCAAAAGTACGGTGATTTTTTTATTATTTAATTATACTTTACACTGATATATTTTTCCTTTTTTTGTACGATTCTTCTTGTTTTCTTTTTCTCTTCAAGAGAATCAGTTTATTTTGCAAATATATCGTACAAAAAGACAAGTTATGAAAGAATCAAAAAGTTGTTAGTCAGTTTTCTTTAGAGGATATTGATTTAGAGGATCTTTTCAAGCAACAAGGTGAAGTAATGAAGATGCTGTAATAACCTGTCTGAATACACGAAAAAAGGAGGCTCGTTAGAGTCTCCCTTTTTGTAATCCCATCAGATTTCGTCCAACCGTTGTCGCCGTGGGGGCTGGGTTGTGATTGATTGTTTTTAATAATTGAGCGGCGATGTTTGTTTCTTCAAAGCCCCGCGGTTCGAGGCAAACCAATGTATATCTTTTATGAATTTGTAATCTCCTTGATGAAGGCCTCTGTCATGCTTCCTGTCAAGTCGATGATGTAGAGATGTCCTTCTTGTTTTGTTATGAGTACCACTTCCACGAAGGTATCACCGCGTTTGCGTGTGTAGAGGTTCTTTCCGTCGAAGGTATCGTAGAGCTGGTAGCGTCCTTTGTTGGCTTTTGATGAGTGCCTCGGCCTTTTCGTGGAGAGTCTGCGTTTCCGAGACTTTGTCGTTAGAGATGATGCGAACGCTGCGAATTTGTCGTAGGAGGCTCTCTGTGTCCTTGTCTTTGTTGATGGCGTCGGACTGCAACATTGCGGACATCATGGTTGGGCTCACTGTTTTTGCACGTAAGGCTTGTGCCTTGGGCGTATGTCTTCATGAAGTGAAGAGCAAAGTCTGTTTCGTGCTGTGCCGCAACTGTCAGGAGGTCAGCGCCAGCAGTAGGATGCTGAGAAGGCGTTTCATTCTTCGTGTGCGCTGTTTGGGTTGTCGTTTTGTTTTGTAGAGTCAGCGCTGGCCGTTTTTGGAACATTTCCAAACCGTCCTGCACTACCTTATAGGATTGTTGGGCCGACTGGTAGGAGTCCTGATAGCTTGCGGGATTGTAGTCCCACGGACTTTGGCTATTCTGCTTGTTGAGATAGCTGCTTGCACTGTAGCCCACCATGGCAACGATGGCGATGGCTGCGGCAGCCTCATAGAGCGGGCGCAGAGAGCGGAAAATGCTCTCCGCTTTGCGCGAACCACGATTGTCTGAGGTTCTGTTGCACCTATCTTTTGAGAATCTTTTTCGTCGAAATCGTCGCCCAGGGATATTTCAGCTTGGGATTGTTCGTAGGAGAACAATTCCTTGTGTGGCAGCAGATGTGCGGGCACATCGGACTGGCTGAAGAACGCGCGGAGGATACTTTTCCTCTTTCTCGGTCGTTTCAGCGATCCAGTAGCGTTCCAGGAGTTGTTCTATATACTTATAATCCATAATTCTCAATTTTATCGTATTGCTTTCTGATGGCTTGGCGTGCTCTGAAGAGTGTCACTTTGACCACTTCTTCGCTCACTCCCCATGATGGTTGCTATCTCGCGGTAGGATTTTTCCTCAATGTCGCGGAGCTGCATGATGGTGCGCTGTCGCTCGGGAGTTGGTTGAAGAGTTCGTGCACCTTGCGTAGTTTTTCGTCGCGTTCCAGTTGCTCATCCGGCGTAAAGGAATTGTCGGCGGCGTCTATCTCGTTAGCTTCGAGCGAAAGGTTTTGTGCTTCCTTCTTTTCGTGGCGGTCGAGAGCAAGGTTTCGGCAAACGGTCATGCAGTAAGCTTCGATGCTCTCAACACCTCTTAGCTCTTTCCCGTTTGTTCCAAACTTTTATCAGTGTGTCAGACGTAACATCTTCGGCCTCTGCCGAATCGAGCGTGATGCGCAGGGCAAGTCTGAAGAGTTTATTCTTCAGAGGCAACAAATCATATCTGAAGTCAATGTCTTGCATAATCACTCTCTGCTATACTGACGGAGGACTCCGACAAAAAGTTACACTCCCACGAATGTTTTTCTCATATTTTTCTGCATATCGTTTTGTAATGCGTTGAAACACAATGAAAAATAATTTTATTTTTCTTATCCAAAGCTTGTATATTTCTTTTTAGCCCTTCAAACTTGGCGCGCTTCACTGCCGACCCTTTGAAAATGGCGCGGTACTGTTCGACGGTGAGCTGCTTCCAGTCCTCGGGTGTCATTTTCAGTAGTTGTTCGCTGGGCGAAATTCTCTACATCGGTGGGTTTGGCAAATCGATTCCACGGGCAAACCTCGGCGCAACGGTCGCAACCGTAAAAGCACGCTCCCATCTTCTCGCCCTGTCCCCGGTGGTAGGTCGCCACGGTTCTCTATGGTCAGATAGCCTCAGCAGCGGTTGGCATCGAGCGTACCATCGCCCCGGAAGCGCTTGACCAGGGCAGGCATCGATACACGCATGGCACGTGCCGCAGCGGTTTTTCATGGGCGTGTCATAGACATCGGCTTCATAGGGCAGAACGATTTCTCCTAAGAAAAATACGTCCCACCTTTCGGCAGGATGAGCTGTCCCGAGCGTCCCTGCCAGCCCAGTCCGCACCGCCACGCCCAGTAGCGCTCATCCAGCGGTGCGGGTGTCCACGAACACGCGCGTTTCATACCCCTCTTTGGGCGGGATATGCGCTGCCAGTTGTCGGAGGCGTGCTTTCACCACATCGTGATAGTCCTGTCCGTAAACACAGCGTGAGAGTACCCACCCATTGAGCTTTTCAGCCGGATAGTAGTTGAGCGCCACAGACACCACCGTTCGCGCTCCCTCCACCAACAATCGTGGGTCGAGGCGTTTGTCCATATTGCGCTCCATATATTGCATGTCGGCATGCCGTCCCTCGCTCACCCATTGTCTTTTTCTCTGCATGAACCTTATCCACAGGTTCTGCCAGCGCCAGTCCACATAGCCGAAAAGCCGAGACGCAGTGCCTCGGCTTTGATGAGTGATGTGTTCAGTATGCCTTCTGTCAGAAATGAAGGCTCATCAAGGGTTGTCTTCGTCATGAATCGAATACCAGTCGTCTTTCTCTTGCACTGCGTCGCCGGCGTTCGTAGGCAGTTTGGAGTTTCATGTTGTCCGTTTCAGCCTCTTCACGATAGCGTTCGTCGCGTTCGTTGTAGTCTCTCTACCGTAATCCATAGCAATAGTTTTTAGATGTTATTCCTCTTTGGAAGGATAAAGGCAAATTTATGCTTTTTGCCTCTTGCAACTTTTTCCTCTTAAAAACTTGAAATACTGAAAGTTGGCTCCCTTTCTCTTCAAGCTGTAGTGGCTCTTAGGAAAGTTTAGCAGGTATGGCTTCCTCAACGGTTGGGAGAATCTCTTGGAGAGCCTCCTTCGTCAATCTACTTCTTATTTTCTAAGCTCTGAGAATCGTTTGAAATCCATCACGGAGTAAGTAGGTCCTGGATGAGCTTGCTGAAGGAGAGGAGGATAAGGCTGTAGATAGTTACAATAAGGCAATCGGCTGACATCCTTATCGCGCCAGCTGATGCCCTTATTGCTGGCCGATACAATAAGGAAAACTGTTGCTATGATTCTCTAATTTTTCCTTGTTTTTGAAGAAAAACAGTGGAAAAATAAGAAAAATCAGTGCCATCTGTGACTTTTGGCGTGTTGCAACAATCACCTCAAAGGGGAAAATGTCGCAGAAAGCCGCAGATGGCACTGAATAGAGATTTTTGCCTCTCTTGGTGCTTATGTCAATGTCAAGGAAAGCGAGAGTGATTTTTCGTGCCCTAATCGAACACTTTGAATTCATAGCCCTGATCGCGAAGCCATTCGATGGCGCGAGGGAGCGCATAGAGAATTTTTGTCGTGGGATTTGAGCGAATCGTGAAAGTGATGATACTCCCGTTGCGAGCATAACGCTGCACGTTGCGCAAACACATCGCGACTGCTGAGGCGCTTACTGTAGTCGCGCGTTACGAGGTCCCACATCACCACGCGATACTTCAAGCGGGCCGCCACATAGAGAGCGGGTTTCATCCAGCCGTGAGGCGGCCGGAAGAGGTCGGTGCGGAGGTAGGCGTTGGCCTTCTCCACGTTGCGCATATAGCTGTTGATGCCACGGCGCAGTGAGTCAATATGGTTGAAAGTATGATTTCCGATGCGGTGCCCGCGCTGCTTGACCATCTCGTAAAATCTCGGGATGCTTCCGCACATTGTCGCCCACCATGAAAAAAGGTGGCCTTGATGCCGTAATGGTCTCATACATCGAGCACCCACGGCGTCACTTCAGGATAGGTCCATCGTCGAAGGTGAGATAAACGGCGCGAACGTTCTTGTCCATTCGCCAGAGTGCCAGCGGGTAGAGCCATCGGAGCCATTTGGTGGGTTGTTCGATAAACATATTTCGAGAGAGATTTTTATGAGCGTTGTGCTAAAGAAAAAGAGAGAAACGGCCCTTATGGGTCGTTTCTTCCATGAGTGTTAATCTGCAAGATTATAGCTATTCTCGTCAGCATTAGCCTCCGATTGCGGAGCTTGCTGCTGTTGCATCATCTTCATCACACCTTGCGAACCGATGCTACCCTGCTGTGGTGTGGCTCAGTGCATTGACGCGGTTGTTCCACAGGGCGAAGTCCTTATCCTTCATATCTTGAAGGAGGGCTACGCAGCGGTAGAGGTAGAGGAAGGTCTTTGTGCAACTGTTGGCATAGGCATACGCTGTTTCCTGTGGCAGCGTGTTGGCCCAGTTGAGATACTGCCAGTTTTGGCGCGCCACCTCTTTGCCACTCTTGCTGCATTGGCCTTATCGCCAGCATGGAACCAGAGCGTAGCAAGATCAACATCCGCATATTCGTAAGGCACGGTGGCTTCTGGCAACACTTTCTCTACACATGCGCAGAGCGGCGAGCGCCTTGTCCTTCTTGCCTTCGTTGAGCAGGCGCTCCACGAGGATAGAGAACATGCGGCGGTGGGTCTGTGCCATGCGTGAGGTTGGTCTCGTCGAGGAAAATGCCCGGCATAGCTACGTTACCATATTTGAAGCGCTTCATGAGGTTGGTGTACATCTTGTCCGTATCAATGCGGCTTTGGCCGAGCTTGAACGGTGTGAGACGATAAGCCAAACCCTCGAGGCAGAAGTAGTCCTGCAAGCCAGCATAGTTCTCAGCTCCAAGCGTTACGCTCATATAGATGGGTCGCTTCCAATTGTTGCGCGCCAACATTTCGTAAATCATCACCCGCTTGCGAGACATTCTCTTCCAGCCCATTTCAGTGAAAGACTGATATGGTCGGGGATTTCCATACCTGCAGGTACGGTGATACCCTGATTGATAACGTTCTGCTTGTTCACCTTCACTACAACAGAGTCGGTAGGGAAGATCTGCTTCGTGCGGACATAGTTGTCCATGATGTAGAGTGAGTTCGTAGGGGTCAGGACCATTGGGATGAGCCTTCTTGAAAGCATCGAGTTCGGCCTTGCGATCCACGATGGGGAAGTAGCCATGCTTGCCATCGTCCACATATTCGGCACGCTTCCACGCAATGGGGAGCGATGGAGAATTGTAGGCAGGGCGCACCATCTGGTCGGTGTACCATTCCGTCTGGAGGTATTCCAAATTGCAGACACGGGCATCCGTACGCTTACCTTCGGTCTCTTGGTTGTACCAGAGGGGAAGGTGTCGTTGTCACCATTTGAGAAAATGATGGGGTTGGCAGGTGTTCCGTCGGCCAACTTCTCGGGCATAATGTCGAGATAGTTCAAACCGAAGTCGCGACAAGCATAGCGGCCAGAACGGTCGTGGTCGCCCCACGTCTGACTCACCATTTGAAGCGGCACGAGTACACAAAGCACAGAGGCTACAGCTGCTGGCAGTACGCCAAACTCTTCCGTGGCTTTCTTTCTTGCCTTTAACGCACGACCCAAGAGATCGGCCAAAGCAGCCACGCCCATACCAATCCAGATGGCAAAGGCATAGAACGAACCAGCATAAGCATAGTCGCTCACGCGGTTGCATCGGGGTCTGATTCAGATAGAGCACGATGGCAAGACCTGTCATGAAGAAGAGGAAGAATACCACCCAGAATTGCTTCACGCCCTTGTCGCCGCGGAAAGCTTGCCAGAAAAAGGCCGAGCGAAGCCGAGGAGAGCGGCAGCATATAGAACACGTTGTGAGCCTTATCCTGCTGCAATTCGTTGGGCAGCTCTTTTCTGGTTGCCATACATGGCATTGTCGATGAATGGGATACCAGTGAGCCAGTTGCCGTGTTCCTTCTCGCCATTGCTTTGATAGCCGTTCTGACGGCCGGCAAAGTTCCACATGAAATAGCGCCAGTACATGAAGTTGATCTGATAGGACATGAAGAAGTTCAGATTGTCCCACTGCGAGGGCATTTGGCCATACTGGAAGTCGCCACCAGAGGTGGTGTAGTTGACATCACGGAGCTGGATGTTTCCTCCCAACCAATCGTTGTAGGCCTGCGCATGTGCGCTGGAATACATACGTGGGAAAACATCTTCATACCCGAAGGATATTGCAGAGATTCGAGACTCTCAACATCTTCATAAGTGTCGGCTTCGTTAGCTTGTGTCTTCTCTTTGCGGTGGTGCTCCGTTGTGGTATTATAAATGGCCTGTCCGTTGGCATCAAAGTCGGGCTGAGAAGTGAAAGCTTGGCCGAAGAAGAGCGGTGTTTGGCCGTATTGGTCACGACTGAGGTAGCTACCCAGCGAGAAGATGTCCTCGGGGAGTTCTGATCCATTGGCGGATTGGCAACGGAGCGAATCACGATGACAGCATAAGAACTGCAGCCAATCATCAGCATGAGCATGAGAGGAGGCTCGTGTTGAGAATGCGCTCGCAGCAGCATCTTTCCGTCCTTTCGCTTCATGTTGAGCAAAGTAGAGCGTAGCTAAAAAGTACGATGCCGATGAGCACGGACATAAAGCCTGTTCCGAAGAACGGGATACCGAGCATGCCGACACTGGCGAGGTGAGCCCGTTGAGTGAGGGTGCGGTTGGTCTTTGTAGTGCTCCAAATGGCCGTTAAAACAACGGCGATGAGGGCAAGGATGTAGACCACCATACCGGTGTTGAATGGCATTCCGAGGGTGTTGACAAAGAACAGCTCAAACCAGCCGCCCACCTTTACAATGCCGGGACAACGCCATAGAGCACGGCGGCTACCAGCAAGAGCCTACGAGCAGAGCCACCAAAGAGCCTTTGGTCTGGGCTTGCGGATGGCGCTTGTAGTAGTAAACCAAAGCGATGGCAGGGAGGCAAAGAAGGTTGAGCAGGTGAACGCCAATGCTCAATCCGGTAAGATAGAAAATCAGTACAATCCAGCGGTCGCTGTGTGGCTCGTCACGTGGTCTTCCCACTAAGGATGAGCCAGAACACCAAGGCGGTGAACATGGAGGAGTAGGCGTAAACCTCGCCTTCCTCAGCTGAAAACCAGAATGTGTCGCTCCAGTGTAAGCCAAAGCGCCCACAACGCCCGAACCCATAATGGTGATGATTTGTCCCCAAGTGGTGACCGTTCCATCCTTGCAGATGAGCATCCGCGTGAGGGTGGGTGATGGTCCAGAAGAGAACAAAATACACAAGGCAGAAAGGAGCGCCGACATGATATTGACGCAAAAAGCCGCCTTGGCAGGGTCGCCTGTGAAAGTGGGTAAAGAAGTTACCCGTTAACATAAAGAATGGTGCACCGGGCGGGTGACCTACTTCCAGTTTTGTTGCCGTGGAGATAAACTCAGGACAATCCCAGAAGCTCGCCGAAGGTTCTACTGTCATGCAGTAGGTGAAGGCGGCGATAGCAAAAACAATCCAACCGATGATGTTGTTGGTAATTTTGTACTGCTTCATTGATGTGTTTGAATATGTTATGATAGTTTTTGAATTGCACTCTAATACAATTTACAAAAATAGAAAGATTTTTCGGCATTCCAATAAGGAAGTCGGGATTATTGAGCCGACAACCTTATTGTGTGCGCGGTTTGGGCGAAAGGAAGAGGAATTTTGAGGGTAAAAATAGCGGGTGTATCACACTATCTCACGAACGGGACAGAGCAGGCCGTCTTTGACTTCCCATATAGTGGTGTTGCTGACGGTGGCATCATGGCTAACGAGGAGCTACAGCACTGCGACTGTTTTCTTCGCGCAAGGGATTGTAGAAAATCCTTCCCTTTGAGGTCGAGATGCGTGTCGGGCTCGTCGAGGAGAAGGAGATCGGGCTGCGGCGATGGCGCGCCCCAGCAAAACGCGTTGCCACTGCCCGCCACTAAGCCCTTGATGGGCCGCTCCTTGAACTGACTGATTTTGTAGGCGTTCGAGCACACGGTCGACCTGTTCTTGCTGTTGGCGCGAAAAGCCTGCAAAGAGGCGTTGCGGGTTTTGCAGTCCGCTCAGCACCACCTCGCCCACGGTGATAGGGAAGTCGCGATCGATGCCTCTATACTGTGGTAGATAGCCCAGCGTGGTCCTGGTCGGCAAACGATGCGTCCTGCAGTAGGGGGCAACAGTCCTGCAATGATTTGTAGCAATGTGGTTTTACCTCCACCGTTGGGCCCCGTCAGAACGATAAAGTCGCGCTCAGATATGGATGCGCTGACATGGTCGAGATGGTATTCCGCCCGTAAGTAAGGCAGAGGTTATCGAACTTGAGTAGTTCCTTCATTTTCAAAGCCTTTGAAATGATGGAAAGTTCCGTTGGCCAGTCGTAGCCGAGCGGATTGATGATACTTACCTTTGCGCTAAGTGCTCCGCTATGCGGCGGGGCGGATTTTTCCGCTGTATTCCTTTTCTGAACACTACTCTGACGTTTTCGTTCTTACATGTTCTGATGAGTTGTGCATTCGTGCAGCAGAAGGTTCTTTGCCGTCTTGTTCCACCGCCAGTTGGCGCAAACCGTAATCGCGAGGCAAAATAGCCGAGAGCAGGGGTGGTAGATGAGAAAACTGCGATGGCTCACATCTTTGAGTTCGGTACGGATTGCGGCATCAATGCTATCGACACGAGCATCGAAACGTTTGAGGTTGTCTTTGTATATCCCAGCATTGGCGGAGTCGGCTTCGCACAAAGCGTTGCAAATGTTGCTGGCTAAGATGCGGGCGTTACTTGTCGACATCCATACATGTGGGTCCGGCGAGTTGGAACTGTTTTCACTATGTTGTGCTGCCAAGAGATTAACGCGCCTTCATGAGGTGAAACGATTCTCCAGCTCAGGGGCAGTCTCTGCCATTTTCTCCAGTTGAGTTTGTTCGAACCCCAGCGTACCCACTGAAAAGTAGAGTTGACTCTGACTGAGCTCCACTATTTGGTGCGGCGTTGGTTCGTAAGTCTCAGGGCTTCCTCCTGTAGGCATGAGTGTAGTGACCTTGTAGTGGTCGCCCGCAATCTGCTCTGTGAAGTAGCGCAGCGGTTCGATACTCGACAGCTGTGCGCGGACGGGTGTCCGTCAATTCGCCAGCACAACTCGTGAGGGAGGACGCTGATGATAAGTAGAATGGCAAAACGAGTTATTTTCATTTCTTTATAGTGCTTTGTAGGCAGAGATAAGTATGGCATACCGGGCAAATTTCCCTACGGCAATGTTGAACACAGAGTAGAGAAGATTGGTGCGGAGGTAGCCCATGGCTACTGTGATGATACTTCCCAAGAGAGGAATCCATGCTAAGAGTCCTGCCCAAGAGCCATAGTTGCGTACTTTTCGCTTTCCTTTTTCTAATTTTTCAGGTGAAACCTTCGTCCATTGCTGTATCCATTCTTCTTTTCCCAAGGAACCGATGAAATAGTTGAAGAGTGCACCAAGAACATTTCCCCAGCGTTCCCCAAATGAGAAGTTCTGTGGCGGGAGTACCTGCTGTGAGCAGAGCAATCATCACAACTTCGGAGCTGAATGGGAGGAAAACTTTCAGCCAAAAATGCTGCAAGGAACATTCCGAGGGCACCATTTTCGATCAGGAGCTGTTGGAGGGAGTCAAGCATAGTGTGAGTCTGTTTACTCAGAGGAGTAGGTCTTTCAACCAACTCTCCAGAGGTAGTAATCCTGAATTATAACAATAGAGTGCGATGGTGATGAGTAACCAAAAGATGAACCAGATGTTCATGAGCACTCGCCCCTTTGCAAGGGTGAAATAATTAGTGCAATGAGTGGAGAACTATTGACAATTAGAAGAGGGAAAAGATAATTGAAGAAACAAGGGTAAGCCACCATGCCGCCGATGATAGCCAGTTCTTGTATGATAAATATGTAGAAACACATTCTCACACGAATCTTATCGTTGAAGTTCGTGCGATAGTAGTGGATGAGTCCCAACAAGACGAGTACCAGTATAAAACCAAGTTGACGTACTGCCAGAGAGGAATGCTCTTGTAGTCGGGAATTTGATATTCAAAGTAGGGAGGAGATAGAGAAAAAGCCGTATCGAGCTGGTTCTTCCATACAGCCCAGCCGGCAAGAAACCAATAGGGGATAATAAGTCCGAAAATGCCTGCTAAAAACGTGCGCCAAGTGAGCGAACGTAGTTGAACAACCATTTCGATGTAGAAAAGGATGGGGAGTAGAAGCATCGGAGGGAAAGCAAGGCTTCCGAGACCGAGGAAAAAGAAGGTGTGGAAAAATGATGCCTTCTGGACGCGACTTTTGATAGGAGTTGAAGAGAAGAAGGTAGGACACCACTAAACAATAGGCGGGAACCATCTGCCAACTGAGCGAATGTGTGAATGTACAAGCTACGGAGAGTATCAAAAAGTACAGCTCACCATGCGCGAACGAATGCGCAGCAGTTGATTGCGATTGTTGAGTTCCATCAGCAAATAAGCCATGAAGAGTGTCGAAGCCAAACCTCCGACACTCCAAATAGTTATGGGGTCGACGACAAACCAGAGAATACTGGCGATGACGACCATGATGGGCAGCGTGAGCGGCCCAGTGACTACTTTGTTTCTGAAACTTTTATCAATCATTCCTATGAATAAAGTTGCGAGGGGGCTGTTGGGATACTCCCCAAAAGATTCTGACTGCGCGAAGAGATGCGCGAAGTAGCAACTTTTCTTGTGCCTATTCCTTTGTCTCTACTTACAGTACATCTTTTTCCGATATCTCGACGGTAGTATTTACCCTCATATTGGATTTGTTCTGCCCTTTCATGCTCTGTGCCAGAGCTTCTTGCTGTGTCTTACCATAAGAGCTAACGGCAATAACGCGGCCACCATTTTGTAACGAGTTGTCCATTCTTGATGCTTGTTCCAGCATGGAACACAACGCTTCCTTCAACGGCTGCTCCCCGTAATGGGGAATCCTTTCTGATAATCGCCTGGATAGCCACCACTGACAAGCATCACGCAGACTGCCGCGCGCTCATCGAATTCCACTTTGCGCTGGTCGAGGTTACCTTCGGCCACACCTTCGAAGAGGTCTACGATGTCACTCTTCAGGCGAAAGCATGACGCTCTCTGTTTCGGGATCGCCCATGCGGCAGTTGTATTCGATAACTTTCGGTTGCCCATCGCAGTTGATGAGGCCGAAAAAGATGAAACCCTTATAGTCGATGCCTTCTTCTGCAAGCCCATTTACAGTTGGACGTATAATTTCTTTTTCCACTTTCTGTATCCATTCGCGAGTGGCAAAAGGAACGGGAGTGACACTTCCCATACCACCCTGTGTTCAGCCTGGTGTCACCTTCGCCAATACGTTTGTAGTCTTTGGCTTCGGGGAGCAACTGATAGTTCTTACCGTCGGTCAGAACAAAGACGCTACATTCAACGCCACTCAGGAATTCTTCGATGACCACTCGGCTACTGGCGTTGCCAAACATGCCGCCGAGCATTTCGCGGAGTTCTTTCTTGGCTTCTTCCAGTGTTGAGACAATCAGAACGCCTTTTTCCTGCTGCAAGCCCGTCGGCTTTAAGGACGTAAGGTGCTGAGAGTGTCTCTAAGAATCGGCAACCTTCTTCCACGTGGTCACCGTCGAAGGTAGCGTAAGCAGCCGTCGGGATATTGTGGCGTTTCATGAACCCTTGGCAAAATCTTTAGAGCCTTCCAGTTGAGCACCCACCTTGGAAGGACCGATGATCTTGACATCGCGGGAGCAAACTATGGTTTTGGAAATAATCTGTGATACCTTTAACGAGCGGTACTTCTGGCCCAACGATCACCATGTCAATTTTCGTAGTTGATGACAAAGTCTGCCACCTCATCGAAGTCGGTTGGCGTCAGCTCCACATTTTCTCCAACGGTAGCCGTTCCAGCATTACCAGGACCGATGTGGAGTTTTTCGACTTTGGGACTTTGTGCTATTTTCCATGCTAAAGCATGTTCGCGTCCGCCGCTCCCTAAAAGCAAGAGTTTCATAACGTTGATGTTTATAGAGGTTTGAGTGGCAAAATTGCACAATATCCCTGCATAACAAAAAGTTTTTATACTTTTTGTGTCGCAGGGCTTCGGGTATGGACTAGTCGGACTGTTTAGATTGGCTCAGCTGATAGGAGGAAAACTCAAAAGAAAGCAAACAACAAAAATCCCCGCTGGTGGTTAGACCTGCGGGGATTCAAAAGTAGCCTATGGCTATTTAATCATATAAATTTTTCTGATTAGAAATCAGCTGCTGCCTTCCGGTTTTTGCTGCTCTTCGCCAAAAGGTGCGGCGTTCGTTGTGGTCGCGGAAACCACCATCGCGGCGCGGACGACGTTCACCGTGGTTGTCACCATCGCGGCGCGGACGGCGCTATGGGCGATCCTCCCAACCTTCGGGTTTCTCTTCGAGCACACGATGAGAGAGGCGGAATTTGCCCGTTTTTGGATCGATTTCGAGGAGCTTTACTTTGATTGTGTCGCCTTCTTTAATGCCAGCTTCCTCAACAGTCTCGAGACGCTTCCAAGCAATCTCAGAGATGTGGAGCAAACCTTCCTTGCCCGGCATGAATGCTGCGAAGCAGCCGTAAAGGCATGATGCTGATAACTTTTGCATCGTAAACTTCGCCCACTTCGGGAACGGCAGCGATGGTTTTGATCTTACCAACTGCTGCATCAATACTTTCCTTGTTGGGAGCGCTAACCTGTACGACACCACCTCTTTCGTCTTCGTCGATAGTGATGGTAGCGCCAGTTTCTTCTTGCATGCCCTGGATGATTTTTCCACCCGGGCCAATGACAGCTCCGATAAATTCTCTAAGAATAGTGAACTGCACGATGCGAGAACTGTGGCTTGAAGTGCTTCACGAGGAGCCGGAAGTGTTTTAAGCATCTCGCCCAGGATATGTTCGCGACCTTGTTTTAGCTTGTTCGAGAGCCTTTTTCGAGAATCTCGTAGCTCAGACCATCACACTTGATGTCCATCTGCGTTGCAGTCAGACCATTGACAGTACCTGTAGTCTTGAAGTCCATATCGCCCAGGTGGTCCTCATCGCCAAGGATGTCGGAGAGAACAGCATATTTCTCTTCGCCCGGATTCTTAATAAGACCCATAGCAATACCGCTGACGGGATTGTTGAGAGACACCAGCGTCCATCAAAGACAATGTACCAGCGCAGACAGTAGCCATAGAGCTCGAACCATTTGATTCGAGAATATCACTCCACAACACGAACGGTGTAGGGGAAATCCTCAGGAATCTGTCCCTTAATACCGCGCCATGCCGAGTGGCCATGACCGATTTCGCGACGGCCTACGCCACGCTGAGCCTTAGCCTCGCCAGTGGAGAAAGGAGGGAAATTGTAGTGGGAGCAGGAAACGCTGGTAGCTCTTGTCCAGCACATCGTCCACCATTTTTCTCGTCGAGCTTCGTGCCGGAGTGGTAGTGGCGAGCTTGCGTTTCACCGCGGGTGAAGATGGCAGAGCCGTGAGGAGCGGGGGCGGACTTACTTCGCACCAGATGGGGCGAATCTCCGTTATCTTACGTCCGTCGAGGCGCTTGCCTTCGTCGAGAATGCAACGGCGCATTGCGTCGCGTTCTCCACATCGTTATAGTATCTGTCGATGAGCGTATTCTTTTCTTCGAGTTCGTTAGCTGTCAGGTCGGCATGTGCTTCAGCATATTTCTCTTTGAAGTTCTCGCGGAGAGCATCGAAAGCATCCATGCGATCGTGCTTAGGTAGAGCCTTACCGATGATGTCGTAAGCGGGCTGATAAAGTTCGTCGCGAATTTCTTGACGCAACTCTTCATCGTTCACTTCGTGACAGTATTCGCGCTTCACGTCGGTGCCGAGTTCCTTCATCGTTCTTTCTGGATGCGGCACATGGGCTTGATGGCTTCGTGGGCAGCTTTTGAGCAGCGAGGAGTGCGCTTTCGGGCACTTCTTTCATTTCGCCTTCCACCATCATGATGTTGTCTTCCGTAGCACCCACCATCAAATCCATATCGGCTTGCTTGAGCTGTTCGAAAGTTGGGTTGATGACGAACTCTCCATTGATGCGAGCCACGCGGCATTCAGAGATAGGACCATCGAAAGGAATATCGCTGGCAGCCAAAGCAGCTGAAGCTGCGAAACCAGCCAAAGCGTCGGGCATATCTACACCGTCAGCAGAGAAAAGGATGATGTTGACATAAACCTCAGCATGGTAGTTACTGGGGAAGAGGGACGGAGGGCGCGATCAACAAGGCGACTCGTCAGAATCTCATAGTCGCCAGCACGACCTTCGCGCTTTGTGAAGCCTCCGGGGAAGCGGCCAGCAGCAGAATACTTTTCTTTGTAGTCACACTGCAAGGGCATGAAGTCAGTACCAGGAACAGCGTCTTTAGCGGCAGTGACGGTGGCCAGCAGCATCGTATTGTTCATACGAAGCATCACAGCACCATCGGCTTGCTTAGCAAGCTTACCAGTCTCAATGCTGATGGTGCGTCCATCAGGCAGTTCGACGGTTTTTGTAATTACGTTCATCGTTATAAATAGATCTATTAAAAATATATTTTTCGTCTTAAAATTGTGCAAAGATAATAGTTTCTTTCAGAACCAATTGTTTTTAGGCCTTTTTAATCGTAAACCTTTGTTTTGAAACTTATGTTCTCTTTTAATAAGTCACCTCTAAAGAGAAATGTTCAGACTTTAGAAGCTTTAGGCTGATTTATAAGTCTTTGTTTATGAGTATAAATTGGCGTATTATAAAAGCGTTACTTCTTTTTATGAGGCTCACTGAAAGAAGAGATTCTATAATCTTTAGTATGTCGTTTGCATTTTTGTATCTTTGCAGCCATTAGCACACTATAATATTTAGATGGTACTAAATTATATCTGGATCGCATTTTTTCTCATTGCTTTTGTGATTGCCGTTGTGAGACTTATTTTCTTCGGCGATGTGGAAGTATTTCCCAATATCATGAACTCCACTTTTGAAACGGCGAAGCAGGGATTCGAGATTTCGTTGGGACTGACAGGGAGTGCTCTCACTCTGGATGGGTGTTATGAAAATTGGTGAGAAGGGTGGAGTTGTCAATGTGTTGGCGCGCTTTCTGAGTCCCGCTCTTTACACGCCTCTTCCCCGATATTCCGAAGAATCATCCTGTTTACGGCAATATCTTTATGAGACATTGCTGCCAATATGCTTGGTCTCGACAATGCGGCAACGCCGCTCGGACTAAAAAGCAATGGAAGGAATGCAGGAGCTGAATGCGAAGAAAGACACGGCAACCAACCCTATGATTATGTTCCTTGTACTGAATACGAGTGGGTTGACGCTAATTCCTGTCAGTATCATGACCTACCGTTTCCAATATGGAGCAGCTCAACCAACGGATATTTTCTGTGCCGATACTGATTGCAACTTTCGTTGCTACAATTGCAGGTATTATCATCACTGCTCTTTATCAACATATCAATCTGCTGAACCGCACCCTTCTGCTCACGCTCGGTGGAGCAATTGCCTTGATTGCAGCTTTGATAGGTGTGTTTATGCAAATGAAGCCAGAGCAGATGAACGCCGTCAGTAGTACTGCTGCCAATGTGTTGCTGTTCACGGTTATTATTACTTTTTATAGTAGCCGGAATGAGAAAGCGCATCAATGTTTATGATGCTTTTCATCGAAGGAGCAAAGGAGGGTTTCTCCACCGCCGTGCGTATTATTCCCTCTCTCATCGCCATCCTCGTTGCCATCGGAGTTTTTCGTGCTTCGGGCGCTATGGATTGAGCTCATTGGTGGCATTCGCTGGGTGTGTGGAATTGACTGGGGCCAATGCCGACTGGGTGGGCGCGTTGCCAACAGCCATCATGAAACCTCTTTCTGGTTCTGGCGCGCGAGGCATGATGGTGACGCGATGAATACTTATGGTGCGGATTCTTTATCGGGCGCTTGAGTTGTATTTTTCAAGGTTCAACAGATACCACATTCTACATCTTGGCCGTTTATTTTTGGTAGTATCGGTGTGAGTCGTACGCGCCACGCCGTAGTCTGCGGATTGTTGGCCGACTTAGCAGGCGTGGTTGCTGCCATGGGTGTTTGTTATCTTTTCTTTTGGGTAAGCATGCACGCTATAAACCTTAGCTTTTAAGCATGCAAAGGAACCTCGAGTGAAATCGCTAAAATATACATGGCCTTATAAGATCTCTTTCAAGATTGCAGGGCAATAAAAAATAGATAAAATGGCAAACTTAAAGTCTTTAGTAAAGATACTGTTATCTATGGTATGAGCAGTATCCTCGGACGATTCCTTAACTATCTGCTCGTGCCGCTTTATACGATAAAGATGGCAGTGGCATCAGGGAGGCTATGGTGTTGTTACAAACATTTTATGCCTACACAGCCCTGCTCTTGGTTATCTTGACCTTTGGCATGGAAACCACCTTCTTTTCAGCTATGTGAACAAAGAGGTGAGAACCCTGAACAGGTTTTATTCCACAACGCTCATCGCTATAGCGTTGGTGGGAGGACTCTTTGTGAGCCCTCGTGTTGAGGCTTTTTAACTCCCCATTTCATCTGCGTTGGGATATGCTTCAACGCCACAATATGTTTGGGTTATGGCAGTCTGTGTGGCAATTGACGCATTTCGAGTGCATACCCTTTGCATATCCGCTACGAAGCGTCGCCCGTATAAGTTTGCGATGTTGAAAGTACTCTTTATCTTCCTAATATCTCGCTCAATCTGATTTACTTCCTGGTTGTTCCAACGCTTTATACAGGGCCTGATTGTGCGGTGGCTCCGCTGCTGGCAGAAGGCGGCGTGGTAGATGTGAGCTATGTGTTCTATATCAACTTGCTCTGCACGAGGGAGCGTCACGTTCTGTTTCTGGGAAAGAGTTGACGGGCTTCCGCTGGACACTGGATCGCCCCTTGCTCAAACGTGTGTTGAGCTATTCTTGGCCCATACTTATTTTGGGTGTTGCAGGTATCTTGAACCAAACAGCCGATAAGATTATTTACCCGATGATTCGCAGCGGACGGCAGGGACACGTTGAATTAGGTATATATGGTGCAGCCGTAAAAATTGCTATGATTATGGCGATGATTACCCAAGCTTTCCGTTATGCCTATGAGCCTTTCGTGTTTGGTAAAAAGTAGAGACAAAAGATAACAGAGAAACATACGCCAAGGCAATGAAGTATTTCATCATCTTCACCCTCTTAGCTTTCCTCATCGTTATGGGATATATGGATATCTTGCGCCATGTCATCGGTCGGGGCTATTGGGAAGGGCTTCGCGTGGTGCCTATCGTTATGGCAGCAGAAATAATGATGGGTGTCTATTTCAACTTGAGTTTTTGGTACAAACTCACCGATCGCACCATTTGGGGGGCAGTATTTTCAGGCGTTGGTTGCTCGGTTCTCATCGCGGTTAATGTTCTTTTCATTCCAGCAATACACTCATACGGCTTGCGCCTGGGCCGGTTTTGCTGGTTACGGAACGGCGATGCTCCTGAGCTATTTTGTGGGGCAGAAATACTATCCCATCAACTATCCCTTGAAGAGTATCTTTGTCTCACGTTGCCATTACGGCTCTTTTCTTCTTCATCATGCAACAGGAGCCAGAAACGTGGAATGTATGGGTACGTGTGGGTATCAATACTGCACTTATCCTTGCTTTCATCGGGCATTTTATGTATTGGGATTTACCCAAGAAACACCGCAAGGCATAATGTGGTAAAATAGATGGAGACAGTTTTTGTCTCATCCGATAAGAAACTAAAAATAATGCATCAAACACATACTCTCTCTAACGGTCTACGAATCATTCATGAACCTTCTCGTTCAGAAGTTCTCTATTGTGGCTACGTTGTCTGTGCAGGCACACGCCACGAGGATGAAAAAGATTCTGGAATGGCCCATTTCATCGAGCATCTGACCTTTAAAGGGACTACTCATCGCAAGGCGTGGCAAATCACCAACGGATTGGAGCGTGTGGTGGAGACCTAAACGCATATACAACCAAACAAGAAACGGTTTATTATGCTACAATCCTGCGCTAAGACTTTCGGCGCGCTGCTGATTTGCTCACAGATATAGTTTTTAATAGTACTTTTCCGCAGCATGAAATAGATAAAGAAGTAGAGGTTATCTGCGATGAAATCGATAGTTATAAAGATAGCCCTTCCGAACTAATCTTTGATGAGTTTGAGAGTCTTATTTTTCCAAACCATCCTTTAGGGCGTGATATTTTTGGGCTCGAAAGAACGACTTCATGAATATCGTACTGCAGACGCGCTTACTTTTTACACATCGCTATTATCAACCGAACAACTGTGTATTCTTTGTTTATGGTAATGTGGACTTCAACCGCATTGTCGCACGCTCGAAAAACTTACAGAGGGATTGGCTCTGTGTCCACTAATAGTGTCCCACGTTTGCAACAAGCTACTGCACCGATTGAAAAAGCCGCGCGAAGCCGTTACCCTTTTTCGTCACCACGACACTCATCAAGCACACGTTCTTATAGGTACTAGAACTTTTGGTGGGCGGGATCCGCGTCGCCACGGCCTTTTTTCTTTGAATAATATCTAGGTGGTCCTGGTATGAACTCTCGCTTTAATCTGAGTTTGCGCGAGCATGCTGGATTGGTTTTACTCTGTTGATTCCTATTTGGCAACCTATCCCGACGAAGGTTTGTGGGAAGTTTATTTTGGTTGTGATGTGGCCGATGTGAGCGCTGTCGCGGACTCATCAACAAAGAGCTTCGCCGAATGGTGGAGAAGCCTTTAACGCAGAATCAGCTCAATGCCGCTCTCAAGCAAGTGATTGGGCAAATAGGGAATTTCGGATGAAAATTTAGAACAACACGCCATCGGGCTCGGAAAAAGCTTTGCTCATTATGGCCGATACCAAGGTAGTCGTGAAGTGGTGGAGCATCTCCGCGAACTCACGCCTCAACAGCTCCAAGAGATTGCGGCAGAGGTGTACGACGTAAATCGTCTTACTACGTTGGTGTATAACTGATGTTGCTATCCAATAGCTTTTGAACCCCTGCCGCAATAGATGCTAACCCAAAGTTGCTGGGGCGTATGTCCGCCAAAAGGGATCCAGAAAAGTGCTGCGGCATCATCATGTGCAATAAGTGCCGTTTCATCGAGTAATTGGCATAAAAAGAAAAAGATCTGTGGTGTGTACGATGAAATCGGAATAAACGTATTCGTTGGGCAAGGAAAATAAGAACTTTTCCACGACAGCCTTTCCGCCTGTTTCTTCCTCCACTTCGCGCACGATGCCCTCCTCAGCAGTTTCCCCGCATCCACAAAACCTCCAGGAAGATCGAGAGTTCCTGCCGCTGGATTGAAGGCGCGGCGAGTGACAAGGAGTTCGTTGCGCGAATTGAGAATAACAGCCACAGTGGCCGCTGCTGAATTGTGGTAGAAAAGTGAAACCACAGTCCCAGTGCAACGCTTCGACTTGAAATCGTTCACCTCGAAGTGTGCAGAACCGCAACAAGGACAAAAAGAAACTTAGCGAGAGGGTGTATCATATAAAAAGAAGTATCTTTGTCTGCGAAGATAATCAATAATTAAAAACAGACTTTTATGCAAGTAACATTTCTTGGCAACCCCGTTACATTAGTGGGTGAGCCTCCCAAAGTAGGTGAAAAAAGCCCCCAAGTTTGGCGGTGTTCGTGGTGATCTTAGTGTTCTTCATCTGCCCGAACTGCTCGGCAAACGTGTTGTGCTGAATATTTTTCCCCAGTCTCGATACCGAAGTTTGCGCCATGTCCGTGCGCCGTTTCAATAAAGAAGCTTCCGAATTAGAGAATACCGTTGTGCTCTGTGTTAGCAAGGACCTCCCCTTTGCTCAGCAGCGTTTCTGCTCAACAGAAGGGCTTGAAAATGTAGTTCTGTAAGCGTGTTCCGCTGCGGTTGCTTTTTCAGAGAAATATGGGTTAGAGATTACCGACGGTCCACTGAAGGGCTTGAAGCTCGTGCCGTTATCGTGATTGACGAAGAAGGTACGATTGTCTACGAAGAGGTGGTGAGCGAAATCACTCATGAACCCAATTACGAAGCAGCACTGGAAGCGCTGAAGAAGTAATTAGAATAATAAATACATATTGGACGTACAAAATTCTTTATAGATAGGGGCGCGCAATATCCTTGAATAAATTTATGGTGCAAGAAGTTTTTCAACTTTCAGCACCTCTGAAAAAAACAAAAATAATTTACGGTGTATTCTTCAGGATAGAGGGATACGCCGTTTTGTTTGTTCTGAAATTCATTCGTCATTATTTGGGGAATTGTATAAGGAATAATCTTAGCGCAGACTATAAAAACATTTAACATTTTTTTGGCAGGAATTATAAAATGTTTTTTTATCTTTGTTGTCTTTCTTCTTTTAGCTAAAGAAATATGGGACAGAATATCAATATATTTAAGAGAATCTGCCGATTCTACATAGAAGGATTTCGGAACATGACATGGGGACGTACCCTGTGGCTTATCATAATTCTGAAATTATTTGTTTTCTTTGTGGTTCTGCGTATTTTCTTTTTCAACCCCTACTATAAAGGTCTTAACGATAAAGAAAAAGCTGAGATGGTAGGAAAAACTAATGAAATGAAAACTCAATTTAAATAAAAATCTATCAATGGAACTTTTATCTATTCTTGTTGATTGGTCACGTGCGCAATTTGCGCTGACAGCCTGTTATCACTGGCTGTTCGTGCCACTCACACTGGGATTGGCCCTTATCATGGCCATTATGGAAACCCTCTACTATGTGAAGAAAGACGAATTCTGGAAGCGAACGGCGCAATTCTGGATGAAGCTTTTCGGTATCAACTTCGCCATTGGCGTTGCTACTGGTTTGATTCTGAATTTGAATTTGGAACCAACTGGTCCAACTATTCTTGGTTTGTGGGCGACATCTTCGGTGCGCCACTGGCTATTGAAGGTATCGTGGCTTTCTTTATGGAGTCTACGTTCATTGCTGTAATGTTTTTTCGGCTGGAACAAGGTGAGCAAAAGGCTTTCACTTGGCATCCACTTGGTTGACGGGCATCGGCGCTACTCTCTGCATGGTGGATTCTTGTAGCAAATGCTTGGATGCAACATCCCGTTGGTATGGAGTTCAACCTGCTTACGGTGCGTAACGAAATGGTAAGTTTCGCAGAGGTAGCTCTTAGTCCAACAGCTGTCGTTAAGTTCCTCCACACAGTATCAAGCGGCTGGATGACTGGCGCGTTCTTCGTGTTGCGTGTGAGCTGCTGGTTCTTGCTGAAAAAGCGCAACAAGGAAATGGCGCTTCGCAGTATCCGCGTGGCAACGTGGGTAGGTATTATTAGCACTCTCATTGTGATGGGTACAGGTGACCAAAGCGGTGTAGATATTGCTAAGAATCAACCAATGAAACTGGCTGCTGCAGAAGGTTTGCAGAATGGCGGTCAGCGTGTTCATTTCTCCATCGTGCCAGGTGTTGAAGTTCCAGGCGTCCTCTCTGTTTTGGCAACACACGACATCGATGGTTATGTGCCAGGAATTAACGATCTCATCAATGGTTATACACTCCCCGATGGCACGAAGCAGCTGGGCGATAAAGAGAAAATGGTGCTGGGCAAAGCAAGCTTTGGCCGACTTCAAGCTTACCGTGCCGCTGTTGGAAAAAGATAGTAGTGGCTGCTGCCGCTGCTGCACAACGCCTTAAAAGCCAACATGCCTTATTTCGGATATGGTCATATACAAAAAGCGGAAGACCTTGTGCCTCCCGTTGGTATCGTGTTCTGGTCGTTCCGTTTGATGGTAGGTTTTGGGTGGACTACTTATGCTGATCGCTCTTCTCATTGCTTGGTACGATCGTAGGGTAAGTTGGCCGATACGCGCTGGCTCTTGAAGGCCGGTCTTTGGTCAATTCCGTGCGTTTACATTGCAGGTCAAGCAGGTTGGACTGTAGCGGAAGTGGGCCGTCAGCCATGGATTATTCAAGATATGCTCCCTATCAACGCTGGTATTTCTAATTTGCAAAGCTCCAGTGTAATCATCACTTTCTTCCTTTTTGCTGCCATCTTCACAGTGTTGCTCATTGCTGAAGTTAGCATTCTTACAAAGGCCATCAAGAACCATAATTCCGAATCTCTATGATAACTTATCAATTTTTGCAACAATACTGGTGGTTCCTCATCAGTCTGCTGGGTGGTTTGCTCGTATTCCTTCTTTTTTTCGTACAAGGAGCAAAACACCCTCATCTTTCGCATTGGTCATACAGAAGAAGAGCGCGAGCTCATCGTTAATTCCACGGGCCGTAAATGGGAGTTTACTTTCACCACGCTCGTCACCTTTGGTGGAGCATTCTTTGCCTCCTTCCCTTTGTTTTATAGCACGTCGTTTGGCGGTGCCTATTGGGTGTGGATGCTCATTCTTGCCTCTTTTGTTTTGCAAGCTGTGGCATACGAATACCAGAACAAACCTGGAAATGTTTACGGGCGTAATGTTTTCCGCGCTTTTCTTGGTTTCAACGGCTTTTTCGGCCCTTTCCTTTTGGGTGCAGTAGTAGCCACATTCTTCACGGGTTCAGAATTTATTGTAGAAAAAGAACGCCATTGGAGGTGCTGATCTGATGCCAGTCATCAGTAGCTGGGCTAACAATTGGCACGGACTTGAGGCGTTGGCCAATCCATGGAACTGGTGTTTAGGTTTTTGCTGTGTTCTTCTTGGCGCGCTTGCTGGGTTCGCTCTACCTCATCAATAATATTGATGATGAAGTACTGCTCCCTCGCTTCCGCCGTCAGTTGCTCATTGATGTTGTTCCATTCTTGATTTTCTTCTTGGCTTTTGTGGGCAAACTCTTGCTGGGCGAAGGTTTCGCTGTCGATGCCAATGGAGTTGTTAGTATGAGAGCGGAAAATATGCCGCCAATCTGTTTGGTAATATCTATATTCTGTTGCTTTTTCCTCGTTGGTGTAGTAGGAGTTTTGGCAGGAATCATCTTGACTCTCTTTCGCCCCGCGTTCAAACGCGGTATTTGGGCAGCAGGTATAGGGTACGGTACTGACCGTTATGGCATTGTTCCTCATTGCTGGTCTCAATGGCACGAGCTACTATCCCTCTACGGCCGATTGGCAAAGCTCTTTGACCATTGAAAACAGTTGTTCAAGCGAGTTTACGCTTCGCACGATGGCAATCGTTTCGTTAGTTATTCCCTTCGTCCTTGCCCTATATCATCTATTGCTGGCGCGCTATTGACTTACGCTCCATCACGCGCAAGGAAATGGAAGAAGAAGATCACAAATACTAAATCCGTATATCTTTGATCATAAATAAAGGAAACCGTCGTTGAGGCGGTTTTCCTTTTTCTGTTTTCTTCATCTCTATTCCAACGAACAAAAATAAGTTTACAGCAGTCCTGCAGTATAGCGTGTCTGCTGGTTTTCATTGGAGCACTGCTGTCTCGTCAAGAGATGCATACCGCAGATAGCCATCTTTCGCAAGAATGAAAGTAGGACCATCCATGGGAGACTCTACATCGGCCATTGACTCATCATCAAAAGCTCTGTAGACACTCATAGCCTCGCCATACTTTTTAAGTACTTGGCAGAAGCATAGCCCAGTTTGCGAGCAAGCCGCACAACCTTAGCTGAGTGACTTAGGGTTAGCCATATTGAGTACTATAATTTATTGAGAGAATAATTCCCTCTCCAAAGATATGTATTACTTTTGATTGTCTCCAAATCTTTTTTCTCTCTATTTTTCTTAATTGTCAGAATCGGTTTGACAGAGGATCCCCGCAAAGCCTTTATTCTATCGGTTTTTGCAAAAAGAAAAGGTTTCTGAATAAAATTTTCTCTACAATATGTTATTTTTATAATTAGTTGTGATTTTTGTAAAGAAGAATAGGAAGAATGTGTTTCTCTGTCTTTTCCTTTGTGCCTCTCAAGAGTGGCGGTGAATATCCTTATAGCGTTTGAAAATGCAATAAGGCTATCAGCTGACGCGCTTATTGTGTCAGTTGAGGCAATAAGGAAGCCAACGGCTGGAATAAGAATGTATTAAAAGCAGTAGGAGAGGCCATCTTTTGTTCAATTAAACCTGTTATATCCTTAATGAATTCTTCTGATAATCAGATAGAAGTGTTGCTGTGTGCGTTAAATCGTACTGTTTGTTTGCTTTGTAAGTGGAATAGATGATAATTTGTTGTTTATTAACTGTTTATTGGTTCTGGTATCGTGTTTTTATTTATACTCTACTCCTTGTGAACTACAATCTCTCCAAGGAGAGATGTGTGGACTACTTTTGATATGCGCCTTCCCTGTTGCAAGTTTGCTTTTTCATTAGTTTTTCCATATCTTTTGCAAACTAATAAGTCTCAATACATTTATATGTCAGTAGAAATCAAAAAGGTTGAAACAAAAAGTGACCTGAAAAAGTTCATTCGTTTCAACTATGAGCTATACAAAGACAATGCGTACAGCGTGCCTGATCTGTACGAAGATATGCTCAACACTTTCTCCACAACGAAAAATCCTGCTTTCGAATTTTGTGAAGCCGAATATTTCTTGGCTTTGCAAGATGGAAAAATTGTAGGTCGCGTAGCTGCTATCATTAACAACCGTGCTAATAGCACTTGGAATCAAAAAGTGGTTCGCTTTGGTTGGATCGACTTTATTGACGATAAGGAAGTGAGCCGAGCACTCATCGACACGGTAAAATCGTGGGGCAAGGAGCGCGGAATGACTGAATTGCAAGGGCCTTTTGGGCTTCACCGATATGGATGCAGAAGGGGCTTTGATTGAAGGCTTCGACCAGTTGTCCACCATTGCCACTATCTATAACTATCCCTATTATCCCTGAGCATTTTGAAGCACTGGGTATGGAGAAAGCAGTGGATTGGGTAGAAGAAAATTTATATCCCCGAAGCCATTCCCGAAAAGCATGCGCGCATTTTCAAGATTATCCAAGAGCGCTATAATCTTCACATCCGTAAGCTGAAAAACCGTAAGGATGTAGAGGGAAAACAATTTGGGTCGCCGCATCTTTGAGCTTATCAACGAAGCTTACGCCCCCCTGTTTGGTTTCTCTCGTATGACTGATCGGCAGATTGACGGCTATGTAAATATGTATATCCCTCTGCTCGATTTGCGAATGGTGACGCTCATTGAAAATGAGAACGATGAACTTGTCTGCGTTGGAATCTCCATGGGGTCTCTTTCGCGCGCCATGCAGAAGGCGAAAGGCAAACTCTTCCCCTTCGGATGGTTCCACCTGGTGAAGGCGCTGAAATGGAAACACGACAAAGTGTTGGATTTGCTGCTTGTTGCCGTCCGTCCAGACTATCAGGGTAAAGGTGTGAACGCACTGCTCTTCACGGATCTCATCCCCATTTATCAGCAAATGGGTTTTGAATATGCAGAGAGCAATCCCGAGTTGGAAATCAATGAGAAGGTGCAGAGCCAGTGGCAGTATTTCAAAAACAGAGCAACACAAGCGCCGCCCGCTGCTACAAAGCAGATATCTAAACACAACATAACGACAAAGTCCCAACCATATAATGGCAGAGAAAAAGGAAGCAGAACTGACGCCCGCAGTTGAATATCATCAGCGCGAAGAATACGATGAAAGTAAAATCCGCCACTTGGACGATACGGACCATATCCGTACGCGTCCTGGTATGTATATCGGCCGATTGGGCGATGGTAGCCATGCCGAAGACGGTATCTATGTGCTGTTGAAGGAAGCGATAGACAATTCCGTCGACGAATTCAACGAAGGTTTTTGGTAAGCGTATAGAAGTGGAAGTGGAGAACGAAAAGGGAGCCTCCATTCGCGACTACGGTCGGCATTCCCTGGGTTCGCTGGTGGCTGCCGTGTCGCAGTTGAACACAGGTGCTAAGTACGATACAGCTGTCTTCACCGCCAGTGTGGGTCTGAATGGTGTGGGTTTGAAAGCCGTCAACGCACTCAGCCCAGAAGTTTATAGCGCGTAGTCATCGCGATGGCCGATTCCACGAAGCCTCCTTCGAACGTGGCAAACTCAGTTAGCGAAAAACGAGGGCGACACAGAGGAGAGAGAACGGTACATATATTTATTTTGAACCCGACCCTACGCTGTTCCTCCATTTCAAGTTCCACGATGAATTTGTCAGCAATATGCTGCGCAACTACACCTATCTGAACACGGGTCTCGCCATCTTCCACAACGGCCGCCGCATCATCTCTCGCAATGGTCTTGAGGATTTGCTCAACGACAATATGACGGAGCAAAGTCTCTATCCCATCGTGCATCTGCAAGGTGAGGGAATCGACATTGCGTTCACGCATACCAATCAGTATGGCGAGGAATACTACTCCTTCGTCAACGGCCAGCACACCACGCAAGGCGGTACGCATCAGAGTGCCTTCAAAAGAGCATATAGCACGAACGTTCAAAGAATTTTTCGGTAAGAACTTCGACGTGCAAGATGTGCGCAACGGACTCGTTGCAGCCATTGCGATTCGCGTGATAGAGCCCTATGTTTGAGAGTCAAACTAAGATTAAACTTGGCTCTCTTTCGATGGCGCCCGATAAAGATAAGAATGGTCGTCCATTCCCCCTTTCAGGCATTAGCGTGAATAAATTTGTTGGAGATTTTTATCAAGGAGCACGTTGACAACTATCTACACAAGAATCTCGACATTGCTGAAATTATTCAGCAAAAGATACAAGACAGCGAAAAAGAGCGCAAAGCCATTGCGGGAGTAACCAAAGTGGCTCGTGAGCGCGCTAAGAAAGCCAATCTCCACAACGAGAAGCTCCGCGACTGCCGCCTGCACCTTAACGATACTATCAAAGGGAAGCGCGCCGGCAGCAAGAATCGCGAAGAGGACGACCACGATCTGCGCGAGGACACTAGCCTCTTCATAACCGAGGGCGACTCCGCCAGCGGTAGCATCACCAAGAGCCGCGATGCCAACACGCAAGCAGTGTTCAGCCTTATCGGGAAACCGCTCAACTGTTTCGGAAAAACCAAAGAAGTGGTCTATACCAACCGTGAATTCTATCTCTTGCAGTCGGCACTCAACATTGAAGACGGGCTCGACGGCTTGCGCTACAACAAGGTTATTATAGCCACGGATGCCGACGTGGACGGAATGCACATCCGCCTGCTGATGCTGACTTTCTTCCTCCAGTTCTTCCCCGAACTTGTCAAGACGGGCCACGTCTACATCCTTCAGACGCCACTCTTCCGCGTGCGCAATAAGAAGAAAAAGTGAAGGCGGCAAAAAGTGAAGACCGTAACAGATAAAAAGTGCGGGAGCGGCCATTCTGAAAAAGGCTCAGAACAGCGATCGTTCCGAATATGAAACGATTTACTGTTATACAGAAGCCGAACGCTTGGCAGCGATTGAGAAACTAAGCCCCGACCCTGAGATTACCCGCTTCAAAGGTCTTGGCGAGATTTCCCCTGATGAATTCCGCCACTTCATAGGGCCCGAAATCCGTCTCGAACAAGTTCATCTCCACAAAAGCGATAAGGTGAGCGATCTCCTGAGCTACTATATGGGTAAGAACACCATTGAGCGACAGAACTTCATCATCGACAACCTCGTGGTAGAAGAAGATCTCGCAGAAGGAGATGTTGATAACGACATATTGGACGAATAATTTTTTGTCCTATTCAGTAATAAAACCGCAACAATCAGACAGCTCACTGCCTTTGTAGCGGTTTGTTATTCATGATCGGTTATATCAAAAAGATGTAAAAACACGGGCAAAAAGTTAGGAAAGTCGTAACTTCGCGCTCTAACACAAAGAACAGACAGTATGAAGATAGCCGTGTTCCCAGGATCGTTTGATCCCTTCACTGTTGGCCACGCTAGCATCGTGGAGCGCGCCCTGCCCATGTTTGATAAAATCATCATCGGTGTGGGTGTGAATGGAAGCAAACGTCCGCTCTACACGCCAGAACAACGCGTACAAGAAATCAGCGAACTCTATAAAGATGAGCCACGCATCAGTGTTATTAGCTAGCAATGATTTGACCATTGATTTGGCGCGCCGCCACAACGCACAGTTCATTGTGCGCGGACTGCGTAGTGTGAAGGACTTTCGAATACGAGCGCGACGTGGCATCTATGAACCAACGCCTCGGAGGGGTCGAAACTGTGATGCTTTTCTGCGAAGAACGCCACGCCTATATCAGTTCGAGGCGTTGTGCGCGAACTCACTAGCCTTTTGGCAAAGACGTCTCCGACTTTCTCCCTAAAAACAGAAAATAAAATAGAACAATGAAAAAGTACATATTCCTACTGTTCGCCCTGCTTTTGCGCGAACGGTCTTCATGCACAGCACGATTTCGGCGACATCGACGTTGAGCAGCTTCGCAAATTGCAGATGGCGCAAATGGCCATCACCAGTCTCTATGTGGACAGTGTTGATCAAAAGAGTTGGCCGAAGATGCCATTCGAGGTATGCTCGACAAGCTCGATCCTCATTCCTCTTACTCTAACGCGAAAGAAACCAAGCAGCTCACAGAGCCGCTCGATGGCAACTTCGAAGGCATCGGCGTACAGTTCAATATGCTGGAAGATACGCTCGTGGTCATCCAAACCGTGCGCAAAGGACCGAGCGAGAAAGTCGGAATCCTCTCTGGCGACCGCATCGTGAGCGTTGATGGCCTCCCCATTGCCGGCGTGAAAATGAGCCGCGATAGCATCATGACAAAAGCTGCGCGGTCCGAAGGGGACGAAAGTGAAACTCGGCATTGTGCGCCGCGGCATGAGAGGAGACGCTCTACTTCATCGTTACGCGCGACAAAATTCCCCTTAACACGCTCGACGCTTACTACATGATAGAACCCGGCATTGGCTATATCCATCTCGAGCAGTTTGGCGCCACCAGTGGTAAAGAAATGAACGATGCCATCAAATCCCTACAGAAACAAGGTATGAAGCATCTCATTCTCGATCTTCAGATGAATGGCGGCGGATATTTAGGTTCTGCTGTTGAGGGTGGCAAATGAGTTTTTGAAACCAGGTGCACTCGTGGTCTATACTGAAGGACGCAAACAGCCCAAGCAGGTGCTCACGGCCGAAGGTGGCGGACTCATGCAAAATGGTAAATTAGTGGTACTCGTTGATGAATACACCGCTTCAGCTGCCGAAATCGTTTCGGGAGCTATCCAAGACCACGACCGCGGCACCATTGTTGGACGTCGCACCTTTGGTAAAGGTCTTGTGCAACGTCCCCTTCCTCTTCCCGATGGCTCTATGATTCGCCTGACTACGGCCCACTACTACACGCCCTCTGGCCGTTGTATTCAGAAGCCATACGTCAAAGGTCAGAAGGAAGAATACAACCAAGATCTGGAACAACGCTATAAGCACGGTGAACTCTGTATGTAAAGACAGCATCCATCTCGATTCTACTAAAGTGTATCGCACATTGGAGAAGCAACGCATCGTTTATGGTGGCGGTGGCATAATGCCCGATGTCTTCGTACCGCTCGATACCAACCTACTCCAAATACTACCTCGCTCTGCGCCGTGCCAATATCATCAATGAGAAAAGCTTGAAATTCATCGACAACCACCGCAAGGAAATCAAACGCCAGTATCCCGAATTCAAAAAGTTTATGGACACTTACGAAGTGCCGCAAACGCTCATCGATGAGATTATCGAAGCCGGCAAGCAGAAAAAGATAGAAGCCAAGGACGATAAGGAAATGCAAAAACGCTCCCTCGACTTGCGTTTCACGCTAAAGAGCCCTCATTATCTATGATGTGTGGGATCGCAACGAATACTTCCAATTCGTCAATCGCCGCAGCGATATTGTCAAGAAAGGTCTCGAACTCATTAAGAAGTAAGTACCTATACCTTCATATACCAACCATTCCCGAATCTTTGTGGCTCGGGAATGGTTTTTCTGTTTTACTGCTTCTCGGTGGGGCGCCTTTTGTAGTCAGGGTACAAGAAGTGTAATACAGTCATCACGCAGGCTTTTTATTACAACAAGTGTTGGCAGAAAAATCTGATGAAGCTTCGTTTTCTTCAGAACTATCTCATCATACTGATGATGGCAAAATATGCTCAAAGGGCTTTGCATGTTCTCCATTCAACGTTATTCAATCCAAATTCGGTTTAAGGAACGCTCTTTTATGAGTTTCTTAAACCGAATTTGAAATTGCAGGGGAGGCAATTATTGTGTATATGCGCGTGAATATCCTTATTGCGTCAGCTGAGAGAATAAGGCTGTCAGCTGACGCGCTTATAGTGTTTCTAAACGCAATAAGGAAAAAAATATGAGTGGAGAAGGATTCGCTCTTTCCTATACGTTATTTTTAGTGGGGGAGAGGTTACAATATTTTTCAAATGCTAAGCGTTCTGTTTTTTTCGGTGGTGCCGCGCTGATAGTAGACTTTTCCGCAATAAAATGAAGCCAAGGTGGCGTACGAGAGAGAGCATCTCAGCGTTATCGTAATTGGTGTCTATGCGGATGCTCTGCACCCCGTGTTCTCGGCAAAGGCGTTCTGCTTCGGAAAAGATGCGCCGCGCGAGACCGCGTCCCTGTGCGGAATGCAGAACAGCCACGCGATGAACAACAGCATAAGGCGACGCAGAGGCCAACTTCCTTCGAGTGCATCGTAAGCTGGTTCGCCGCGAAAAGAGATGGCTGCATAAGCCACTATTTCCGCGTCTTCCTCTATAACATAGCCCACGCCCGAATCGAAGTCGGCTTGTAAGTCAGTTTTAGCAGGGTAGTTTTTCATCCCACTGCCGTCGCCCCTTTGCCACCATAGTTTGTGCAGCTTCACGAAGGATGCGGAATACCGTATCAAAATCAGAAGGGCGGACAGATCGAAAAAGGTTTGCATATACTCTAAAAATTAGATTACAAAGAAAGCAAATCTCGTGCGTTTATACAATCTGTGGCGTATCATATAGTTTCTTTTTGCTATTAAAAATGATTTTTCGGAGAAAAAATTTTTGCTGTATTATAGGTAAGTACTATCTTTGCACCGCTTCTTTAACGAGGAGCAGGGATTGTCCTATGGTGTAATGGCAGCACTAGAGTTTTTTGGTTCTCTCAGTCTTCGTTCGAATCGGGTAGGACAACGCAGTTAGAGTCCTGTGCTTTTTGCGCAGGACTTTTTGTGTGTTTATATGTGTGAAAAAGAGTCTTTGTGAGCGGTTGAGAACGAAGAATGATAGCAAAAACTCATTGTGAGGCAGATACTTTAAACAATCTTTTGCAAAAGCACAAAAGAATCGTTACCTTTGTGGCATCATTACTTACATTATCAATTAAATATCTTTTTATGAAGAAATCTCTACTTCTTTTAGTTACATTGTTTACGGCCCTGTTTGCAGGAGCAGAAACGATTGACAACAAAACAGCTACATGGACAGCCGCTGCTAATGGTGCTCTCACGCTGACTTCAGGTACCTACACTCTTACTGCATCAAAGGCAGAAGGTAAGACTGTTCCCATGCATCACAAGGATGGCGATATTCGTGTGTATGCCAAAGGTACATTGACCGTTACGACTACGGGCGCTAACATGAAGTCTATCGTGTTCAATATTGCTAAGACTGGTATCTACACTCAAGCAGATATGTCTGCTTCAACGAGTACTGTAACTGTTGATACAACAGCAATGACTGTGACTTGGACTGGCGATGCTAACAACGTGGTTCTCACTGTTGGCGATAAGGCTACTTATGGTCGTCAGAGCACTAAAAATGGTCAGTTCCGCTTTATCAAGGCTGAAATCACAGCAAACGGAACTTCTAGCAGTGGTGAAACTGGCGGTACTCAGACTGCTACAGAAATGACGATTGCTAGTCTCAACGCTCTGACAGCTGATCAAGCAAACGTTCGTCTGAAGTTTACGAAACGCTAAGGTGCTCGGTTCTCACACTACGAAGAAAGGTGCTAAGTCTATCTATGTTCGCGAAGGCGACAAGGCTATCATCCTTTTCAATACTGGTCTTGAACTGAACGATAATGCAGTGCTCAACGGTTATGTTGATGTTGATTTCAAGGTTTATAATGGTATGCCTGAGGTGGTAAAGAACGCTCAGACTTCTGCAAGCAATCTGACTGTTACTGAAAGCACAGAAGAAGCAATGCCTGTTGAAACAACTATCGCTGAACTCAATGCTAAGAACCACTTGGCAGACCTCGTTGTCCTGAAGGGTGTCACTATTGAGTCAGAACAGAGCGGTAAGTACACTAACTACTACGCTGTTTCTGGTAGCGAACGCATCCAGCTCTTCGGTGGTGTCGAAGTGAAGGATTACGTGAATGGTAAGAAGTACGATGTAGTGGCTATCTTCAACCAAATCTTCAAAGGTACAACACCTGAAATTGCTCCTACGAAGGTAACAGAAGCTACTGCTACTGGAATTAGCACTATTCAGAAAGCTCAGAAGGTTGTTGTTTACGACCTCCAGGGTCGCCGCGTGCAGAAGGCTGAGAAGGGTCTCTTCATCATCAACGGTAAGAAAGTCCTCGTGAAGTAATTCACAGCACAAAAAGTTTTTATAAGGTCGTCCAAAAACTGGGCGACCTTTTTAGTGAAAATACTCTATAACTTATCTATTACTATTAAGAATAAAAAGCTTGGGGAGAGTATAAAACTGGCCTGATTTCACAGAGAAAAGGGCTTTTGTGCAAAATAAAATAAAAATTCTACAAAAAAATATGCAAGAGATTTAGATAAAGATATATATTTGCAAAAGTCAAGTTAACAAATCTTCGTTACAGGGGCGAGTTCTAGAAAATACAAAAACTCAAAGAAGGATGACTCTCTAGCATAGTTATTTCACTAAGAACGAAGAGACCTGACAAAAACAAAAACAAAAAACCTAATCAAACAAAAATAAAGTAACAAACCTTTTAATCATCTTCATCTATGTCTCATCTCTCAAATTCATTCAGAGCGTTTTTTTGCTTCTGACGGTTATGGGTGGTGGATTGGCACCAGAAGTTTTTGGCGTCAAGTGTCCGACCAACGATGACTCATCACGCAGCAGCAAGATGCGCTACAAGGCGTAGTAACAGACGCTAATGGCGAACCTGTAATGGGCGCCACTGTGCGAGTTAAGAATTCAGGGCCGTGTTTCCGTCACCAAGGACGACGGTTCTTTTCTCTATTCCAGGAGTGAAAAAGGCTCTGTTGTAGTCATCTCCTTCTTGGGCTATGACACACAAGAGGTGACGTGGAATGGTGGTCCACTAAAAGTCACTCTTCAAGAAAAAGACAATACACTGGGCAAGAAGCAGTAGTAGTGGGCTTCGGTACGCAGAAACGTGTCAATATGACAGGTTCTATCTCTACCGTTAGCGCAAAAGAAATCCAAGCTCGTCCTGTTAATAGCACTGTTGAAGCACTGCAAGGTGTTGTGCCTGGTATGAACTTCGCCGTAGGTTCAGGCGGTGGTGCGCTCGATTCTGATTTAAACTTCAATATTCGTGGTAAAGGAACTATCGGTTCTGGTTCTTCCGTAACTCCGCTTGTCCTCATCGACGGTATGGAGGGCGACATCTCAACCCTCAACCCCTCAAGACATTCAAAAACATCTCTATCCTGAAAGATGCGAGTACCTCTTCTATTTATGGTTCACGCGCAGCAGGTGGTGTTGTTCTCGTTACAACGAAGAAAGGTAAGGAGGGTAAGGTATCAATCAACTACAACAACTCATTCCGTTTCAACTCTCCACTCAATATGCCGGAGATGATGAACTCCTATGAGTATGCTCTCTTCTTCAATGCAGCTGGACATAGCACCATGTTTACAGATGCTAAGTTGCAGCAGATTAAAGACAATCTTGCGGGAAAAGGTGGCCCCACAATGTACGCCAACCCAAAGAGTAACCGTTGGGAGGTTTGGGACAATCTTGATCTGCTCCCATCAGGCAACACCGATTGGCTGAAATACCACTTCGGCAATAGTTTCTCACAAGAGCACACGCTGAGTATTTCAGGCGGTAGTCAAAAGATGCAATACTATTTCTCTGCTAACTACCTGCAGCGCAATGGTATGCTTAAGCAAGCTAAGGACGACCGCAACCGCTATGCTTTCACAGGGCGCATCAATAGTGAGCTGGCTCCGTGGGCACACTTTGGTTATACAACTCGCTTCAACCGTGAGGATTTTTGAACGTCCGTCGTTTGTTACTCCTCTCTTCTATCACAATGCTTGCCGTTACTGGCCGATTGTTCCGACTATTGACCCAAATGGACACCCCGTACGCGAATCTTACTACGAAATGCTTAATCGTGGTGGTCTTTACAATATTCAGCAGGATAATCTGGATCAGCAGTTCTCACTCATTCTTGAACCTATCAAGAACTGGACGATCAATACTGAATTGAACTATCGCGCAAGCACCACTTTCCGTCACGAAGATTATCAGACGGTTTACGCTTGGGATGTTAATAACAATCCATACGCAACAGACAATCAGACTTCTTCCGTAACGGAATACGCTTACAAGTCTAACTATTTCAATCCGAATATCTATTCAACTTACCTTCGCAGCTTTGGTGATCATAACTTCAAGGTGATGGCCGGTTTCCAAAGCGAATGGTTCCACTATCGCAATGTGACAGGGTTCTCGTGATGGTATTCTTTCTAGAGTGCCTACACTGAATACTACTTCCACCAATCCGCGTGTTGCAGGGTGGTTTGGCAAGTTGGTCAACAGCAGGTTTTCTTTTGGTCGTTTGAACTATAACTATGCTGAACGCTACTTGGTAGAAGCAAGTCTTCGCTACGACAGTTCTTCTCGCTTCATCAGATCAAAGCGTTGGAATCTCTTTCCCCAGCTTCTCTTTAGGGTTGGAATGTTTCTAAAGAAAACTTCTGGAAACCCTATCGAAGATAAGATCAACAACTTGAAGCTCCGTTTCACTTGGGGTAAGCTCAGTAACCAAAATACGGACAACTGGTATCCCTTCTATTCTACTATTGGTTATAGTGCTAATGCCGGTAACTGGTTGCTCAATGGAGAAGCAGAATCTGGCTTCCGAACCAGCTCTCGTCAGTGCATTGCTCACATGGGAAAAGACCCGCACATGGGATCTCGAGTGTTGACTTCGGTGCTTTCAACAATCGCTTGACGACCAGCTTCACTTACTTCCAACGCAAAACTTTGGACATGGTAGGGTCCTGCTCCTGAGCTTTCCTGATGTACTCGGTACGGCTGTTCCTAAGGTGAACAACCTCGATATGACCTCAAAGGGTTGGGAACTCACGCTCGGATGGCGCGATCATATCAACGATTTCTTCTATGGTGCCGACCTCATGCTGAGCGACAATCAAGTGGTTATCGATCGTTATCCCAATGCAGCGAAAGATCTCTCTCAGACATACTATAGGGGCGCTCACTTAGGCGATATTTGGGGCTATGTTACAGAAGGTATGGCTAAGACTCAGGGAAGAGATGGATGCTCACCTGAAGAATGCTAACCAAGATGCGCTCGGTTCTAATTGGCGCGCTGGTGACATTATGTACAAAGACCTTAATGGTGATAAGAAGATCAATACTGGGCAGAATACGGCGAACGATTCTGGTGACCGCAAGATTATTGGTAACTCCACTCCGCGCTACAACTTCGGTCTGAACCCTAACAGCCAGCTATAAAGGCTTCGACTTGAAAGTATTCTTCCAAGGTGTTCTGAAGCGCGATTATTGGCCTGGTGCAGGTGGTGGCGGTGTTATGTTCTGGGGTGCCAGCGGTGGCAAGTGGCAGAGCGTTGCTTTCAAGGAGCATCTCGACTACTTCCGTGCCGATGCAAACGATCCGCTCGGACAGAATCTCAACGCTTACTATCCCGAACCTGATTGGAGCACACAGAAGAACCAGCAAGCACAAACTCGCTACTTGCAGAATGCAGCTACTGCCGTCTGAAGAACGTTACGTTGGGCTACACTCTCCCGAAGCACTAACACAGCGTTTCTATGTTCAGAAAGTTCGCTTCTTTGTTTCGGCTGAGAATCTTCTCACTTTCACTAAGTTCACCAAGATGGGCGATCCCGAACTCATCGACGCCGGTGGTTGGGGCTTCAGCAAGACTTATCCGCTCTCTCAAGACATGGTCTGTTGGTGTAAGTGTCACTTTCTAACTCTCATAATTCGCTGAGAAAAAGAGCGGAAAAGTTCTATTCCGCATCAATCTAAATGTACTCTTTAATAAAAAAAGACATTATGAAACTAAAATATTTTTTTCACTGCTGCTGTGGTGCGTTAACACTGACAAGCTGTAATGACTTTCTGGATCGTGAACCAGAAGATAGCCTTACTCCCAGTAAGTACTTTTACAGCCGAAGCAGACCTTGCTGCATATAGTATCCAATACTATAATTTCAATTCCATCCAACCTGGTTCTTACGGCATTGGTACTTTCGCCGATGATAACGGTACAGACAACCAGGTGAATGCTGGAGGTTCTAACCTATGGATTCCAGGACAATACAAGGTGGGTAGTAGCAATCCGTGGAACTTCACCCAAGTGCGCCATTGCAACTACTTCTTCGAGCAGGTTCTTCCCAAGTACGAAGCTGGTAAGATTCAAGGCAATGCGGATAACATTAAGCACTACATTGGCGAAAATGTATCTTCTCCGTGCATACGCCTACTTCAATCTCCTGAAGAATATCGGCGACTGCCCTATCATCACTACTGCACTTCCCGATGAAGAAAGCGTTCTTCTCAAAGCCTCTCATCGTGATCCGCGTAACAAAGTGGCTCGCTTCATCCTTGAAGACCTCGACAAAGCTATCAGTCTACTCAAAGAGGTTTCTCCCGACGGCAAGAAGAACGCGTTTCTCGCGATGTGGCTTATCTGCTTCGCAGTCGCGTAGCTCTCTACGAAGGTACATTCGAGAAGTATCATGCCGGAACAGCTTTTGTTCCAGGTGGTAAGGATTGGCCCGGTGCTGCTGAAGATGCCGCTGGCTATGACAACGCTGCCGAAGTGAAATACTTCCTCGGTGAAGCCATGAAGAGTGCCAAGATGGTGGGCGACAAGATGGTTAGCAAACTGGCTGCTAATACCGCTACAGATGAAGGTATGGATCCGAAGTATAAGTCTATCAATGACTACTATACAATGTTCTGCGATGTGGATATGTCCACTTATCCCGAGGTGCTGATGTGGCGCGAATATAGCGTTGCGAAAGGCACAGGTCACAACACGCAGCAATATTTCCAAAAGAGAATGGTTGCAACACAGGTTGGACACGTGGCCTTATCAACTCCTTCGTGATGGAGAACGGTTATCCCATCTATGCCGCAGCTTCTGGCTACAATGACTCTCAAGAGCTGAATGGTATTAGTGCTACATTGGCAAACCGCGACTCACGTATCCGTATCTTCACAAGGGGCGACAACAGTGTTGAGAGCTACTTTTGCTGATGGTACCACCGCCAACGTTCAGTTGGGGAGCAGCATTTTCGAAGAAACAGAAAAAGCGTGCGGTAACGGGCTATATGATTAAGAAGGGTAAGCACTACGACCCCACCATGTATCTGACCCACTTCCACAGTGTGAATGGTAGTCTCTTGTTCCGTGGCGTTGAAGCTCTGCTCAACTATATCGAAGCATCTTATGAACTCAATGGAACAATCGATGCTACAGCTGAAAGCTATTGGAAGGCTATCCGTCGCCGTGCAAAGGTGAATGAGAACTACAATATAACAATCGCTGCTACCGATATGAACGAGGAAGCTAGGGCGACTTTTGCTGCTTACTCACGGTAAGCTCATCGATGCAACGCTCTACAATATTCGTCGTGAACGCCGCAATGAGCTGATTGGCGAAGGTTTCCGCTGGGCAGATTTGCAACGCTGGCGCGCTTGCGACCAGGTGAAGAACTACCAGGTTGAAGGTTTCCGCTATTGGGGCACTGTTTACGAAGGTGCATTCCGCGACAAAGACGGTAATGATAAAGCTGTTGTCGACTTAACAGGTGAAAAGGGTAATATGTCTGCCAAAACTTTGAGCAACTATATTCGTCCCTACCAGATCAAGCCTGCTGACCACAACCTGCTCTATAATGGTCTAAACTTCACTCCGGCTCACTATCTCATGCCGCTGCCACAATCTGTTTTCCGCAAGACGGCAACCAATAAGGCAGATCTGAAAACTTCTGTTGTTTATCAGAATCCAGGTTGGCCTATGATAGATGGTAATGGAGCCGAAACCATTGAATAATTCTAATATCTCTTAATGAAAGAGGGGAGTGTTTACTTCCCTCTGAATTCATCCCCGAATTATACTGGTTTTCTTTGTCGATGAATACCAGTATAATTCGGGGATAAACTGATTCCCTTTCCGCAATACCCTTAAGTCGGTATGGCGGTTTTTTGTTAAAGCATAGCATTGCAAGAGAATATGAGTAAAGAGACATACGAGTAGAAAAGGGTGCAGTGCGACACCGCTGGTGTCGAAGGTGAGTTTCTACATCTCCCACGGGTTCACCCTTCGGGTATCACCCGCGGTTAAGCATGGTGTGTCCCCGCAGGGAGACAGTGGATAGGGAGCTATGACTTCTATGAGTACTCCTACCAAGAAAACTCAATTTTTGTTGTCACGTTGTCACGGAGGAGTAAACACGTTGATAAATAGATGCTTGAGGGTGTGACAACAAAATATTTGTTGCCACCTTGTTGTCACGCGCTCAATCTATACATTTTCATTCGTTTATGTTCATAGTGTGACAACGTGACGACAAAAACGCAAAAACAAAACTCTGTGGAGAAGTGTTTTTCTCGTAGTTGTGGCTCTATTTGTTGAACTCGTAAATACAATAAGAGCGTGGGCTGACGCAATAAGGATGTCAGCTGACAGCCTTATTGTATCTTCAAACGCAATAAGGATATTTTTGCCTGTGTAGATAAATAAGTGCAGCTCTCTCTTGGGGAAATTGCAGAGAAAGCTTCCTGTTTGAAGCTTTCCGTGGTGAAGACACCGTTTTTGTATATTCTATTTTTCGAAGTGTTGATAATCCTTCGAGTGAAGCCACGCGCCGCCCCATCTGAAGCCATGCTCAAGGAAGAGGCGGTGGCAGATGTCGCCATGCTCAATCTTGTAAGCAAATTTTTTGGAGCGATCAGTGTAGGGTAGAGCCGTTGTGGGTGCAACGGAGAGTTTTTCCTTTTGCCTTTTGCAATGGGGATTGTAGAGCGGGTTAATGTCGACAGCCATTCCGCGGGAGTGGGCTGATAGTTTTTTTCGTACCTCTCACGGAGCGAAAGCAGAAGCAACTGGTGTTGTTAGCCCGCATAGAGTTTTTCGTCGTTGGCGTTGTAATTGTCGATGAGCACCATTCGTTCAATGGGGTAGTGCGCATCGAAGAGTTTGCTGAAGATAGTAACCAATGCGTTTGCAATGCGCTTGTTACACACCATTTCTCCCAGCCGGATTTTCGCCCTCTTTGTTGTAATGGAGTAGGCGTAGATAGCGCAGTTCTTCACGCTCGATAGCTTTTGTTTCAGGAAACGATTTTCCCAACATTCTCTGAAACACCTTGTCGGGGATGGGCTGAGCAATGAAGCAATGGTTTCGTCCGAACTTCTTTACAGCTTTGGCCGACACCTTCCGTCCAGCATCCCAGCGTTGCAGCACCGCATCGTCCGTTCCGCCACCGTTGTGTGAGCAACTACAGTCGTCGTTTTTGTTTTTTTCTTTGGCGTTTGGGCGCACAGCATAAGTGCGAACATTCCCATCACTACGCACAGCTTTCCTCTCTTCATCACGTTTTTGCAATAAACAAAAAGAGGAACCACTTCTTAGTGATTCCTCCATGGCGCTTCAGGATGGGCTTGAACCAACGACCCCCTGATTAACAGTCAGGTGCTCTAACCAACTGAGCTACTGAAGCAGTGCTCTTCTGAGATATTTGCGCTTCAGGATGGGCTTGAACCAACGACCCCCTGATTAACAGTCAGGTGCTCTAACCAACTGAGCTACTGAAGCAGGATAATGAGGTTTCTCTCAGAATTGCGGTGCAAAAAGTAATGTCTATTTCCGAAATAAGCAATACCTTTGCATAGAATTTTTGAAAAAGTTGAAATGAAGAAGATTTTTAGGCATTGGCAACGCTCTTTGCGATGTTTTTGACACAGATTGACGACTCTGTTCTCAAGGAATTGGGACTTCGAAAGGTTCTACGCAGTTTGTGGACTTTGAGGGTTATAAAAGCTCAATGAGAAGCTGGAGAAACTTCAAACCAGCTTTGCCACTGGCGGCTCTGTGGGAAATACGATGTTGGCACTGGCCAATCTCGGCGCAAAGCCCGAATTTATCGGGAAAGTGGGCGATGATCGCTATGGCGAGTTCTATAAAGATAATTTTTGCAGCATGGCGGTATTCCTCATTTCTTGATTGGTGATCTCCCCACGGGTGTTTGTTCGGCATTTATTACCCCCGACGGACAGCGCACCTTCGACGACTATTTGGGCGCAGCGGCCACACTGACGGCTGATGACTTGCAAACGGAATGGTTCGACAATGCCGATATTTTTCTATATTGAAGGTTATCTCGTGCAGAACCACAAAATGGTGATGCGCGCTGCAGATATTGCCAAATCGAAAGGGCTGAAGATTGGTCTCGATTTTGGTAGCTATAATATTGTGGAGGATGATCGCCCCTTCTTCGAACAACTTCTTCAGAATGTCGATATTATTTTTGCCAACGAAGATGAGGCCAGATCCTTCACCGGTAAGTCCGATCCCGTTGAGGCTCTCAATGTGTTGGCCGAAAAATGCGAAATTGCGATTGTCAAGATAGGCGCAGAGGGTTCTTTTGGTAAAACGTGGAGGAAGTGGCTCGCGCAGCTGCCGAGAAAGTCCACAAAGTGGTAGATACCACGGGAGCTGGCGATTATTTCGCCGCTGGTTTTCCTCTATGGCTTGAGCCGTGGCGAATCTTTGGAGATCTGTCTTCAGAAAGGTGCTCTCCTGGCAAGCAAGGTCATCCAGGTGGTAGGCACAACCCTTCCCGACGAAGTTTGGGACGAAATTTGTGAGAAACTGAAATGAGATAACGAGAAAAAAAGGTGCAAAGCAAGCGATGATTTTCCGATGATTGCTTTCTGCTCTCTTGTGAAAGAAACATTTTGCACCCTTTTCTTCCTTTTCTCCTCTTTCTTTTCTGCCTCTTTCTTCTTATCAACATTTTGAACATGAAAAAGCTGCTTTTTCTTTTGCCCTTGTCTTCTCGATGGAAGGCGTGCGCAAAAGCAATTCCGACCATAATTTTGAGATTTCTAAAAACCTCGATATTTTCAATTCCCTTTATAAGAAATTGGACACTTATTATGTGGACACACTGAGTGCGGAGAAAAATATCAACAACGCACTGCTCTATATGCTCAATCAGCTTGATCCCTATACGCAGTACTATGCTGAGAATAAGACGCAAGAGCTCAAACAACTCACCACGGGTAAGTATGCCGGTATTGGATCTGTCATTTTCTTTTCTCAACAAAGCACGTCGCTGCATCATAGAAGAACCCTATGAGGGAATGCCTGCTGCTCTGGCTGGTCTTCGCGCTGGCGACATCCTTCTTTCCATCGATGGAAAGGATTATGGAGAAGCAGAAAAAGGTAAAGAAAGTGAATACTCCAGCCGTGTTAGCGAATCGCTTCGTGGCGATGTTGGTACCCATTTTTGAACTAAAAAGGTGAAACGCTATGGTGTGGAAAAGCCGCTCACTTTCCGACTAACGCGGCGCACCGTAACGATGCCCAGCGTTCAGTTCTATACAATGGTGAACGACACCGTTGGGTATGCCTTGCTAACAGGTTTCACAGAGCAAACAACCCACGAACTCCAGATGGCCTTTGCTGAGCTGAAGCAAAAAGGTATGCGGCGTTTCATCCTCGACCTGCGCGGAAATGGCGGAGGCCTGTTGGATCAGGCCGTCAATGTGGTGGGGCTCTTCGTGCCTCGCGGAAAGGAAGTGGTGCGTATGAAGGGTAAGTTGAAAGAAGTAAATTCCACTTTCAAGACAAAGAATGAACCAGCCGATTTAACAATGCCCATCGTTGTTCTGACCGATAACGGTACAGCTTCTTCGGCCGAAATCACGAGCGGAGCTTTGCAGGGACTACGATCGAGCCGTCATCATCGGTCAACGCACGTATGGTAAAGGTCTGGTGCAGCAGACGCGACAACTGCCCTATAAGGCAATTCTCAAACTCACCACAAGTAAGTACTACATCCCTTCAGGGCGTTGCATTCAGGCATATAGCTATAAAAACGGACAACCGCAACACCTGCCCGACTCTGCTTTCAAAGTTTTCCATACTGCCAACGGACGTCCCGTTCGCGATGGGGGAGGTATCACGCCCGATATCGTAACCGTGCCCGACTCCTTGCCCTCGCTCTTCTCCCTATCTTTCGGCGAGCGATGCCCTGCGCAACTATTGCTCCGACTACCAGAATCATCATCGCACCATTGCTCGTCCCAGTACTTTCTCTCTTTCTGATCAGGAGTACAACGACTTTCTGCAATTCCTGAAAAAGGAGAATTTCACTTATGATACGCAATCGAAATCTGCACTCAATATCCTGCGCAGCATTGTAGCAGCAGAAGGTTACGAACAAATGGCCAAAGATGAGTTGAATGCGCTGGAGAAAAAGCTCTCCCATAATTTTGAGTACGATTTCGACTATTGGCGCAAAGATATTAAGTCGCTTGTGGAATCCGAACTCGTGACGCGTTACTACTACCAAAAAGGTGTGGCCGAATATAATCTGCGCAACGACAAGGATTTCAAACTTGTCTCAAAGTACTCTGCGATGATGCGCGCTACCACCGTCTCTTAGCTCCTAAGAAACATTAAGCCCCGAGGCAGAACTTATCCGCTAAATAGCAAGTTGGGAAATCAGCATGTTCTCTATGCAAAAAAAGCAAACTTGCCTTATCATTTTCAATATAAAGAAAAAAACAGAAAAAGAGCTATTTTATAGAAAAACTTTTCTGTTTTTTTCTTTTTATGCTTTTTATTTGTTAAAACCCTAGGATAGGTGCGTATCTTTGACTACGAAACTCTGTTCGCAGAGTGAAGTAAGTATTTATCACAACAAAGCACTTTATTTTTTTATGAAAGAAACATTTATCTCCCTATTGTCTTTTGCGGCCAATCTCAAGAATGTAGGCTTGAAGCTCATCCGCCTGGCCATCCCTCATCGTGTTCAGTATGGATTGGCGCTTTGAAGTTCACCCACTACGAAGCCGACGGCATTGTTCCGTTCGTAGCCAACAGCCCTTCATGAGCTTCTTCTATGCTAAGGAAGCTCCCGACTACAAGGAATATAAGAATAAGGAAGGCAATTCGTTCAGAAAAAAACCGTGAATGGCACGAGAGTAACCGCACCTACGTATTCTCTCGCGGCTTGGGCGTACTCATCATGAGCATCGGTATCCTGGTGTTCCTTGGCATTTTTCTCCTCCAAAGCCGGCATCGTGGGCGACACCTTAGCCATCATCATGACCATAGGCACGCTGTCGTTCCTTATCACTACGCCTGAATGCTGGGTACCCGACCTCGGTAGTGGCGAGCATGGTTTCCCGCTGTTGTCGGGAGCTGGCCGACTGGTCATAAAGATACCGTCATCCTTGCCGGTGCCATCACCCCTGCTGTCCGACTCCAGCTGGCCGACTGCTTAAGCAACTCAAATCAAACGCCTAAGCTAAAGGAGCATATCTCCCGAAACTGGGCAAGAGCGGTAATGCTGATAGTACCCTAATTAGTTCGGCACTCCATATTGCCCACTACTTTGGTTTCACTAATCAATCCCCCCTCCCTCTGCATGCAGAAGAGGGAGGCTTTTCTCCTCTTCCTATGTTTTTCCCTCTTTTTGTGTAAAAAGAAAGGTAATGAGCATTCTCATAAAAGTGTTTTTCAAAAGGTATATATCGAAAAAGCAAAAAATGGTGAGAAAATATGTAAAAAGTAGTAGTTTTTGCGAAGCAAGTTTCGACTTAACACACCATCATGAGAAAATATACCTATTTGTTACTTCTTTTGCTGTGGTTGCCTTTGACATTATGCGCCTCAGCAAACGCCGGCAGTTATAGTGCCGACAAGTTCTACACCATTGCTATGAAGAGCAATAGCTCAGCTATATCAGCGAAGAATCGGATGGTACGCTCGTTGTGACATCTTACGATGTAACGAAGCGCATCTTCTGGCAGTTTATCCCTACCAGTAAGGCCAACTGCTATTACATTCGCAATTCGGCTTCGGGCAACTACATCGCCAGTTGCAATGTTGCGCAATCGAGGCTTCGATAATGAAAAACGAGCAGTACGCCTGTGAGAGTACTACATCGGTACAAACGGAAATTTCTGCCGCCTCACCGGTACGGACTGCACCAACTATGACAACACGGGTGCTTCGCCTAACGGACTGAATAAGGACGGAGCAAGTTCCAACGTCATCGTTTGGAAAGCTGGAGCCTCAATGGAAAATTCTTGGTGGAGCACTACGGAAACGGAGAACCTCTATGAGTTGCGCCCCTTTGTGCCTTCTACGAGTTGTGGGGAAAACCAGCTCGAAAAATATTTGTTGAAAAACACTCACGGACTCTATCTTACTATGGCTGCCGACAGTTCCTGAGCTGGGGGTAAGAATATGGAGAATTCGCACAATGGTACTTTGTTGGGACGGGCAACAGCACGGCGGCTATCAGCTTGTGAACGTGGCTGCCGATAGAGTGTTGGGAGCAAACGCCCACTATAAGGTATGTGCTGGTAAGCCTGCTGGCTACTACTTTTACCTCCGTTACAGCGCCGCAAACAACGCTTACTATCGATGGCGACTCGCTTGTCACATTTGTTGAGCCCGCAGTGAATTTTGCTCGCAGAGAACAGATCTATGATTTTTCCTTGCGGTGCACTGACGTCCAACTATGTCCTCTCTGCCTCTCTCAAAGGTGCGGGCGTACTCACTCCACTTACCTATCCGGCACAGGTGGCGAGTGGTCGACAAATTATTGCTCCCAACACGAAGCCCAATACCTGGTACACAATCTATACCGCCTCTAAAGCAACCCTCGTAAAGGGGCGCACTGCCACTCTGCACTGGCGCTGAAAGATGCTCCGCAAAGCTGGCGACTCCGTTTATGTTTATTTCGACTGGAACCGCGACGGTGTTTTTGAAACAGCACAAAAGCTCACCGCTGCTCAAGAGATGGAAAGCAAACATCCTTATTCCGCCAATGCTGCTACAGGTAAAAGTCGTATGCGCATACGTTTTCACCAACAACGGACTGACGGAAGCCGATGAGGAAGTGACGGGACAAACGCTCGACTTTATCCTCGAGGTGGTGCCCGAAGAGGACAGACCTTTACAGCCAGCGTGACCACCAACGACAGCCAGCGCGGCACGGCCACTCTTGATGGACTCACCGCCAAAGCCACTCCGCTGGGCAATGCGCGCTTTCTTTGCTGAAAGAGAACAATAATGTTGTTTCGCTCGATGCCACATATACGTTCGCGCTCGACCACAACGTTTTGCTCACGGCTTACTTCTCGCCGAACACCAGCATCTCAACGGGCATCAATACCGCAACGACACAGAAATCGCTCATCACTATCACGGCGCAAAACCAATGTGTCACCGTAGAACCTGCTCAAGGCGTGAAGACCATCAGTATCTACTCCACAACAGGACAACTCGCCGCACAAGGCAAGGGACACACGCTGAATATCAGCCACCTCCCGCTGGTAGCTACATTGTTCTTGTTGATGCCACACAAGACAAAAGCTTCCTCTAAAAATTGTAGTGAAAATAAATTCTGATACTATAAATCGTAAAACCAACATACAATGCAACCACGATATCTCCTCTTTGGCGCATCCACATTGGCCGCTTTGGCCGCAGGAGCACAGCAGCGCCCCAACATCATTTATATCATGTGCGACGACATGGGTTGCTGGCGACTTAAGTTGCTACGGTCAGCAGCTTATTTCTACTCCCAATATCGATCGCGCTTGCCCAGCAAGGAATGCGCTTCACGCAGGCCTACGCTGGTAGTCCGTTTCAGCTCCCTCCCGCGCCAGTTTCATGACGGGGCGGCATACGGGACACACCCACGTGAGAGGCAACAAGGAATATTGGTCCAACAACAACACCATGAAGTATGGTAACAACACCGACTATGCCCTTGTTGGTCAAGAACCTTGACACCGCCCACGTCATCATTCCCGAAATCTTCAAAGACAATGGCTACACCACGGGTATGTTCGGAAAGTGGGCTGGCGGCTATGAAGGTTCTGTTTCCACGCCCGATAAGCGCGGTATCGATGAGTTTTTATGGCTACATCTGCCAGTTTCAAGCGCATCTCTACTATCCCAACTTCCTCAATTCCTACAGCCGTTCGGCGGGCGACAAGAGCCGTGAAGCGCGTTGTTTTTGGATCAGAACATCCAGCACGCCATGTTTGGCGACGACTATACCAACCGCCAGCAGTATTCTTCCGATCTTATTCATCAGCATGCCCTCAACTGGCTCGACAAGCAGAGCAAAGACAAACCCTTCTTGGGAATCTTTACCTATACGCTTCCGCACGCTGAGCTGATTCAGCCCGAGGACTCCATCCTCGAAGCCTATAAGGGACATTTCTGTGCAGAGCGTCAGTATGGCGGCGACAAAGGTTCGCGCTACAATCCGACGAACATTGCTCACGCGCAGTTTGCTGCCATGATCAGTCGTCTGGATATGCAGGGTGGGCGAAATCATGAAGAAACTCGAGGAGAAAGGCCTGGCCGGAAAACACCGTTGTGATCTTTCACCTCCGACAATGGTCCTCACGAGGAGGGCAGGGCAGACCCCACTTTCTTCAATCGTGATGCAAAAACTCCGCGGCTGAAACGCAGCACCTACGAAGGCGGTATTCGCATCCCCTTCATCGTTAGCTGGCCAGGAAAAGTGAGAGAAGGTGTCGTCAACGACCATCAGTTTGCCTTCTACGACTGATGGCAACATTCTGCGACTTGGCGGGCATCGAGAACTATGAGCAACGCTATCGCAATCCACGTCTGGAAAACGATTGGTTTGATGGGTATATCCATCTATCCCACGCTGACAGGCAGGGAACGAGAAAGAACACGACCATCTTTATTGAGAATTCCACGAAACCAATATGCTCGGTGTGCGCATGGGCAACTGGAAGATGGTTGTCAATCGCGGCGAAGTGCATCTCTATGACCCTTGCCAACGATTTTGCATGAAGATCACGACGTGGCTGCTGCTCATCCCGAAGTGGTGAAGAAAATGAAAGCTTTTATTAAGCAAGATCACACCGACAGTCCACTCTTCCGCGTGACGCTTCCGCAGTAAATTCATTCCAAGTATAATCCCTTTTTGTGTAAGCCGAAAAAGGAGCTGACAAGGTCGAAAGAATCGTTGTGGACTATAAGCTGAGTAAAAAGAGGTGACCTTAAACCGAATTGGGGTTTATAGAAAAATGGGAAATGGTCTAAAACAGATAAGGAAACGTTTGATGACAGAGAGCATGAATACATAAAAAGTACAACCAAGGCATTGTTTAACAATGCCATGAACCAATAGGGATCACTATACTAATTTTTATTTATGAAACACTTTCTTCCGCCCCTCGCTCTCGCGACCCTGTGTTTGGGGCTGAGTAGCACGACCGTGAGCGAACAACATCCCAAACTCAAAGCCCTCTACGAAAAGCCTTGGGGCAGTCAGATCGACTATGTCGACCTCTCCAACGACGGTCTCACGGAGGTGCCACACCTCTCGATGTACGACATCAAAAACCTCAACCTCTCTCACAATCAAATCACGGAGGTGGCTTTCCGCCGCCTGCCACATGGCGTTGAGCGTCTCAACTTCTCCCACAACCAACTGGCTGACACCCTCTACTGGGACGCCATCTTCACGCCCCAACTGCGCACCTCTCGCTGGCCAACAATGCACTGACGCTCTTTGTGCCCATCATCGCAAATATGGACACGGTGGACTTATCCAACAACCAGTTGCGCCACATCGTGGACATCGTGCCTTGGGGCGGAGGTCACGGCCCTTTTCTGCTCGCCCCTACAGCGTGGAAACACTTGGACGTCAGGGGCAATCCCAACCTCTCGCCCGAATCCTCTGCTTCGGCAAGAGCTATCGGCCCAACCACCTCAAAGACATTGCGCACGACGCTGTGGGATCGAGCAGGGCTGGATTTACGACGTAGAAGCAGGAATGGCTTTTGGCCAAACAATTAGGTATCACCGAAAGATGTGCACGCAATGATTAGAAACGACTCCTCGGCTTTTTATGAGCTTCTGCGTGGGCATTGCCAGCATGCTCCACGTCCCTCGCTTCGGGCAGCACCACGCCCACAGATGTAGACCGCGTGAAGGGCCTTCAAGCCCTCTATCAGCTCCCGGCAGGAACGCATGTGCGCCACTGCGACCTCTCCCATAGCAGGCTCACGAAGATGCCCAACCTCTCGATGTACACCATCGATACCCTCGACCTCTCGCACAATGCGCTGCAAGAGATTGCCGAACTGCAATTTCCCCGAAGATGTCGTGGTCTTAGACCTCTCGCACAATCAGATTAGGGGCGAAGGAGAAGAGGCGGAGGTGCGGTTCCACACGAGATCTTCCCTCGGCTCACAACCTTGGACATTTCTCACAACAAGATCTTCAGCCTCCTCTATCCCTTGAGGTTGCAGCATCTGAACGTCTCGCACAACGTCCTGAGATACTTGAGGGTCAATGCGACGAGCTGGCAGAACAATCTCCAGTCGCTCGACATCTCACACAACTGGCACTTCGATGGCCTCTTCTACTACGACTTCAAGCTCATCCCCACCCTTAAGCGCGACTCCTGCGCCCAAGGCCCTGAGTTTGTGTTCGTGAAAGATCTGATGTAACACTTATTCATGAGAGGGGTGCTCATTAAATGTATACTAGTCGAACCTAAATAGTAGTTTAATCTCTGTAAGTACGAATTTGGCAACAAGGTATCCATCATCCGCTCGGCTACAGGGGATTATTCTTGGCGCACAATCTTTTTCGTAATGAGTATGATGGACATACGATAGAAGCCTCGTTAGCACAAGTTGAACGCCTGACACAGAGAAAGATAAAAATACTGGCAGGCGACAGGGGTTATCGAGGGAAGAAAGAGGTTAAAGGCACTCAGATTTTAATACCAGATGTTCCCAAACCCTCAGACAGCAGGTATCAGAAGCGGAAGAAACACAAACTATTCTGCAAGCGAGCAGGCATAGAACCCACCATCAGACACTTGAAATCAGATCATCGCTTAGGGTCGCAACTTTTACAAGGGATTGGCAGGGGATGCTGTGAACATACTATTGGCAGCTGCTGCTTTACAACTCAAAAGAGCCATGAGGCTCTTTTGAACCTGCTCAAAAGAATAAGCGAAATGCTAAGCGAGAGGGCATCCATGAATGGATTCTCACTTAGCAACGCTTTTTAAGCGACGACTCGATAAATTGTCGCTTTATTAACTCTTTTACGATTTTTACCTTATAACAACAGAAAGGGACAAATTCGCGTAGATACTCCCTATCCTCAGCTTGATCTCTTAATTCCCTTACAGAAACTTATATTCAACTTAGCAGAGCGTAACAGTTACCCATAAAGAACTACAGATAGAGCAAAGTAGTCGACAAGCCTTACAAAACCATGAGCTTCAGGCGGACAAAGAAAGGAGCAAAGAAACCCCAATGAAAAAACATCTCGTTACTTTTGACAGTGAGTTAAAACGGCTCAAAAAGTAACAAAAACCATTGTCCCAAATTTCTTTTATAGCAATTATATAAATCTATTTATCACAGTTCTGTCTTCTTCTGGCACATTAGTTATAGAAGGTTTGAAAGTAATTTGGCTTCCATCTATGTCTTCAATATGCTCTCCTAGAGACTTCAATATCCTCATAACTCATTCCATAACGTAACATCCAAATATATCGTTCATTATCTGTTCCATATTTAATATACTTTTGCCAATTTAAGAGCTCTCTCGTCGTAATTTGACAAATAGTATTTTTTTCAATGCTGCATAATACACATCACTCCAGCTTAAAAGCCTATTAGTTTGTCCAAATAATCATATGTGTCACAAACGATGGAATCGTAATCAACATCTCGTGCAAGAGTCTTCGCATCAAATAAAGGATAACGTTTCAGCATCTTATCAGGAATATCATGAAATCCGACCAAGTAGTTAACAAATATTCTATTTTGTATCTTTTCCCTGTCTTTCTCTTTGTTCCCGTTCTTTTTGTTTTTACTTGCATAGAATATCTATACCAGCAGATATTTTTTAAACGTTTTTCCCATAAACGCGCCATAACATTATTTTGATAGCAGTCGATAATACATCTCTCTCTGCATCTACCAGACTTCTGCCAAGATACATTTTCATACAATACTATGAAATACTCATACAAATCGAGTTTACATTTCAAATCACTACTAGATTTTCATTTATACCAATAAAAAGTATTATCTGGAAAGACTAAATCTAAAAGCCTGTTTACTATATCATGAACTTCATTACTTTTCCAATTTCTGTAGTTCACTATTTGTTAGGGTTGTAGTCATCAGAAAATGTGCCACTTAGTATGGCATCCTTAAAAGTGTTATAATCATCATCATGTGTAGTTTCTTTTTCAAGTGCAGAGACGTCATCAAAGGATTTCATTCTGAAGCATTATATTTCTAAATTTTGACATCTTAGATGAATTGATTATAACATACCCAAAATCAAAATCCAAATCTGTTGTAGAACGACCTGCTCTTCCTATAAGATTCTTAACCGACAATGGCTTACTTCCTTCAAGTCTATCCAAAAACACAATATCAAAAAGGCATATTGATGCCTTGTTCCAATGTTGATGTAGCAAAGCACAAACGGCAAAAACCAGACTTTGTGAATTTCTCTATTATAATTCTTGTTTGTAAGGAAGAGAACCATGGTGAATAACAATACCTCTTCTTAGCAAAGATAACATTTGCGAAAAAAATAATTTTTTATTAGCAATAGTATCTCCTCCAGTATATCTTTTTCAGATTATCAAGGTAAATATCAACATCTTCTGTATTCAAATCTGTGCAAAAGATTAATGTATTTCTCAAACTTATTGAGAAATGATTTGTTGAGAATGGAGGATTTTGACACATAAAACAAAATGGATTTACCATTACGGATAGCTGCCTCTATAGGATCATCTTCACATAAAACTTTTGTTTTTCCCATTAAATTTTTTTCCACTCCGAAATGATAGAATCTCTCCTCATCCATACACATGAATAGCTGTCCAACATTTTTTTCTGTTCATACCGAAATGCTTTTAGATGTTTCTTCATCAAAATGATTTTTCTTTATCTGGGAGTCTGGATTCGCTACAAATGGATGGGCAAAAACAAATTTTGCCTCTGGAAAAGATTTTTGGCATCGTCTTACTATACTATCAAAATACAATCCTCGCTTACTTTCCTCATCACTTAATTGTGCCTCATCAAATAAGAAAAAGTTCTACATTAAAGTCTTCGTATTTGAATAGTTCTCGGCACCTTTCTGGAGTTACAATAAAAGATATTGCGATTTGCTTTTCTTGTATTTATTTTATCAATGAATGTAAGGATATTTACACTCTTGTCAGTAATAGATCTGTTAAGTTTAATATAAAACTCATTTATCAACGCCCTCGACGGAACAATAATCACAACATCGTGTTGAGATTCTTTTATTAGATTTAAAAAAACATACGATTTACCAGTACTTGTTGGCGCAGAGAAACTAAAACACTTATTATTCGATATATTATGTACTATATTTGCTTGAACAGGTGTGTACAAATGGGCAAATTCTTCCCAAATACAATCACGGTATAAAGAAAAGACCTTGGATTTAAGAGTATTAGATTCTACCCCTTTGTAGAAAGCTCCTATATAGTTGAGTATTGATTTCTTGTATTTCTCAAAAAAACGTCTTTCTGGTAAAGAGATAGATATGAAAGGATCTCCATATCAGATATATTTGTTGGTCCGTTAGTATATATCCGATTTAGTACGAACGAGACTATCTCTTCTATGTTCTCTCCGTTTTTTTATTTTTATATATTAAGTTTTTCCATATCATTCTATTGACAAATATCTACAGCGACTAAAATGAGTTCTTTATGAGAGGAAAGATTTTGGTAATTATTGTTGTTTTTGATATTACCGATAAGTCTTTCTGTAGGAGTACTCTTACTTGAAAATGCAGCGATAAATCCTTTGTTTCCATTACATACTTCATCACATGAAGTTTTTGGACATAGGTTTTTGTATATCGAGTAAATCTGCGACATCTCTTTGCTCTGTGTGAAATCTATATATTTGCTCCAACGCTCTGCCATAAGCATTCTGCTTTGCGACATACTTAGCTTCTCCGAATAAAATTATATCAGACTTATTCATTGAATAGAAATCAAAACCGGGATTCCCTGATTTTTGCTCCTTAATAAGCTCCCCTAAGGGAATGTCTAAGTAATCTAATTGCTCTACTATTGTGCTTCGAGCAATTTCAGAAATGACATATTCTGCAGAATCTGATGTTAGGGAATCATCTTCTTCATGAATAATATTAGACGAAATATAATCTATTGTGCTTTGGAATCGGACAGAAAAACGTTTGCTTTCAAAAAAACTGTTGTCAAATTTCATAATCCAACTATTATTTGACAATGATTCAAAAACTGACCTCAATGTCAGTTTTTATATTCGTTAGTTGTATTCTAAAGAATCTGATATGAGGTTCAACTTCATAATTCTCTATAATTTTATAGCCATGCTCAATTTCATCCATTTTATAAGTTGTTTTTCTACAAATTTACTCATTCATAGTGATAAAGGAGAATAAAACAGAAAGAAAAAAACTTTGTAACCCGATAAAACTTGCAAGGGCTCATTTTTTTGAAATCAGGACATATAAAACATAACAAACTCAACCTTTCGCCGTTTGACTAACCCATTCAAAACTTTTCCCTTATACCGGCAGAACGAAACATACTCTCGATAGAAGTTTCTATCTCCAACCTCTATCTTTCGCAGCAACTTACTCTTGGGGTGCTTACCATAACCAAGCAATCGCCCCACACCCACATTATAGGCAAGCAAGGTAAGCAGCAGGGCATCCTTACCATACCCCTTTGAAGTGTTCAAAGCATTTCCAAAGGTCGGCACGGAGCAGCGAGTCTGCCTGCCGTTCCGTCATATCCGCAGTGAAACGCTCTCCTGGTTGCAGCTGATGCCCATATCCAACATACGGATAATTCTTCCAGCTGTGCATGCCTTCAAAGTATTTTACAACAACTACCGCACGTTCAAAGGTGGCAGTAGTCTGCCAGCCGCACCCTACGTTGGGCAAGGGTCGGCTGACAGAACAGGGAGAAGACACAAAGTAAAATGAAAGAATTTATCGTTCGCATCCATTATGGTCTTAGTGGCGAGAAGATGCAGGCTGATTCTTGCCCTCTTCTCGCTCGTTGTTAAAACTAAAGGTCAGTTGCTGAACTTTCCCGAAACTATCCTCCACATATACATCAATTGTCTGGCGGTCGGCTGAGAGCGAGGTGTAGTACAGGCGGAACACATCTTTTGTGAGTGGATAACGGTCGTTAGGCTTGAAAACCGTACCATTGTCATTTCTTAGCAAGCCCTTGCCATCAGACTGGAAATAACGTATCGTATAGCGAGTGTCAGCAAACTCACCGCCCCGCTTCAGCGTGCAGCGTATCTCAGCCGTCTGTCCCCTTATGATGTCCTTCTGAACCGGCATTGTCTCCACCGTAAACGGATAAGACTGCTGAACATCCAACTCCCTATCACAAGCAGATAGGCAGGTAATGTCTGAAAAAGTGTGTAAGATTCTCCTCGTCCTTTTCCCCATGCTTGGGTTTCCCAAGCATGGGGAAATTTATGATGTTGATATTTCTTTGCCATTTTACCTGATTTTTCCATTCCCCAAAAATACGGCAGCCGTCTTGCATATGTCCCTTCTGTTTTCTCCTTGGCTACAGATCCCAAGAGATAAACTACAGAGGCGGGAGAAGGCATCGCCCCGCGCATGAGCAAAGTGCGCTTATAACTTCTATTGAGTCGTTCCACCCAGTTAGTAGAGTAAATCATTCGACGCACATCTCGGAGAACCTCAAACTAGGTAAAAATAGGCCGCGTTACGCTCATTGCCCAAACGGGCAAGACTCGGGTACTTTTTACCCCAACGCTGCGCAAAGATACGCAAATTCTCACTAGGGCCACAAGAGGCGTCATGTCGGTATGCTCCATGGGAAAGAGTGCTTTGAGTTCCTCGCCGACCTCGGCTTTGTCTTTCGAGGAAACGGTGTTCAACACTTTCCGTTTGAAATGCACAACGCAAAGTTGGTGCAGTGCCGTGGGAAAAAGCCGAACATACTGCATTTTTCGATACCGCTCAAAGCATCGGATATAATCAAGTCGATTTGTTTCACACCGCGTTCCTTGAGGGCTTGCAACTCCATTTCCCAAGCAATCGCGCCTTCTGTGGGGTGATTTACTACCGTGAGCACCTCGCGACTGCCGTCGGGCAGTAGTTCCCAACATCGTATAGTAAGCCTCCTTAGAGACGCTCCCATCGCGACGTGTGGAACAGAACGTGGCATCGATGTAGACAGCCAAATAGTGAGGAGAAAGTCGGCGGGAAAGCCACTCTTGGATCTCCTCATAACAAGCTCCGGCCAGATGACTCACCTGCTGTTTGCTATAAAGGTGACCGTAGATGCGACGCCCTACCTCGGCGATGTCTTCACAGGAAAGTCCACGGGAATACAACTCGTAAAAAGCTGCGTGCGCTCACGCTCCTGAGAGGATAAAATTCCAAGAATCATTGGTTGAAAAGCATTGGAGCGCGTACGAGGGATGCGAAGTTGGAAACTCCAACCATGGCCCCCGCCAACGACGGGGACGGAAACCATTGGCTTGTTCACCCGCATGTTCCGCCAGAAAGAGGGCGCGCTCCTGCTTGCAAAAACTATCCAAAAGCACGCGAAACAACTCATTAAAACCTGCCTCACTTGAGGCCATTTCGAAATTAATTCTGATCTTTGTTCTGTTGTAAGCTTCATTGTTCTTTGTTTGATTTTTAAGTTCACTACAAATATAAGGACTGGGGAGCTTACACACTTTTTAGGAAGTATCTACGGGAGCGACAGCTTTGTTTGTCGCTCCCTGTTTTTATAAGCCGAAAAAGGAGCTGACAAAGGGGCGAAAGCAAAGCCGCAAAAACTTTTGCGCTCCTTTATTGAATTTTTTTATCTACCAACCACCTCTCTCTTCCAATTTTTCCTAAGAAAAAAACTACATACAGAGCCGTTCGTAAATATCCTTATTGTGTCAGCTGACGCAATAAGGATGTCAGCTGACAGCCTTATTGTATTTCCAAACGCAATAAGGATATTTTTTTAATCTCCTTTATTGTGTTTAAAAATCAGGTTGTTCTGAGGTTTGTTTTCTTTTGATGTGATGAAGAATAGTAGCCATTTCTTAATGCTTAGCTCTGATGAAAAAATGGAATATAAACTTCATGAGGTTGGCTCTGCCTCTCCTGTTTCTGCCTATTCTTTTGTACTGGTTGAATAAAACTGATTATCATAGAAATTTCGTACCTTTGCGGCATAATGGGACAAGATACATTTGACATCAGGTCGGAGCAGATGGTCCGACATCCTCGGAGCGAGAGTTTGAGAAAGCCCTGCGCCCACTACAGTTTGATGATTTCAGCGGTCAGCAAAGGTGGTGGAGAATCTGCGGGTTTTTCGTTGAGGCGGCAAAAGTACCGCGGCGAACCTCTCGACCATTCTCTGTTGCACGGCCCTCCCGGATTGGGAAAAACAACGCTCGCCAATATCATTGCCAACGAGTTGGGCGTGGGTTTCAAGCTCACCAGCGGCCCCGTCCTCGATAAACCTGGTGATCTGGCAGGTTTGCTCACCAGTTTAGAGCCCTAACGACGTGCTTTTTATCGATGAAAATCCATCGTCTGCAACCTGTGGTGGAGGAATATCTCTATTCCGCCATGGAGGACTATCGCATAGACATAATGATAGATCGAGGTCCGGCAGCTCGCAGCATTCAGATAGATCTCAATCCTTTCACTCTCATTGGTGCCACCACGCGCAGTGGTCTCTTGACAGCTCCCTTGCGCGCCCGTTTTGGTATCAATCTCCATTTTGAATACTACGACAGTGAAACATTGCAGCGTATCATAGAGCGTTCCGCCTCTATCCTCAATGTCCCCATCACAGCCGAAGCTGCCGAAGAAATAGCTGGGCGCAGTCGTGGAACGCCGCGAATTGCCAATGCTCTTTTGCGTCGCGTGCGCGACTTTGCGCAAGTGAAGGGCAATGGGCGCATAGATTTGGACATTGCTAAGTTCTCCCTTGAAGCCCTAAATATCGACAAATACGGTTTGGATGAAATCGACAATAAGATACTCCTCACCATCATTGATAAGTTCAAGGGTGGCCCTGTGGGTATCAGCACGATAGCCACAGCCATTGGAGAAGATGCAGGAACTGTGGAGGAAGTCTACGAGCCTTTCCTCATCAAAGAGGGCTTTTATCCGTCGCACCCTCGCGGGCGCGAAGTGACCGAGCAAAGCCTATCTGCACCTGGGCCGTTCCATGTACACCGGTGGGCCGCAGGAGCAGAGTCTGTTTTGAGAATGTATATTTTTGAACGATGATAACATATAATACAATCAACGTTGCGATGCCGAAGATCCGACGCCGTGACAATTCCGCATGGGTCAAACGTGTGGCTGCTTCTTATGGGCGCAAGGTGGGCGATGTGGCCTATATCTTTTGCGATGATGAAGAAATCCTAAGGGTTAATCGTCAGTATCTTCAGCACGACTATTATACAGACATAATTACCTTTGATTACGACGAAGACGACGTGATCAGTGGTGACCTTTTCATATCTCTCGACACGGTTCGTACGAATGCTGAGCAATTGGGCGTTTCTTATGAGCAAGAACTCAATCGTGTTATCATCCACGGTATTCTTCATCTTTGTGGCATCAACGATAAAGGACCGGGTGAGCGCGAAATCATGGAAGCTGCCGAAAAATAAGGCGTTGGCCATGCGGGAGACTCGCGCGTGAAAACCGCCTTTTTCTTCGCTATCCCCCAGATAAATTGTTCTTTTTGGGTAGAACTCTGTTCTTTCTTTCCCAAAAATGTGCTAAAAAGAGGTATGGGAATGTATATAGAAACTTTTGTTACTTTTGTGGTTTCGTTATACAGCGTGTGATATACGTATTGTCACACGTCACCTATACAGTCATTTTCTAAAATAAGTCTTATTATGAAACCAGCAGAAGGAAAAATTAGGGCGTAATGGTTGTCGGTCTCGGTGCCGTAACCACAACTTTTATGACGGGCGTCCTGATGGCGCGCAAAGGCCTGGCAAAGCCCGTTGGTTCAATGACGCAATACGACAAGATTCGTGTGGGTCGAGGAGAGAATAAGAAATACCTCCACTATTCCGATATCATATCGTTGGCAAGTCTTGACGATCTTGTTTTTGGCAGTTGGGACGTATATCCCGAAAACGCCTACGAATCGGCCCTTCATGCACAAGTGTTGAACGAACGCGACATAGAGCCAGTGGCAGAAGAGCTCAAGGCTATTGTACCTCTCAAAGCTGCGTTCGATCGCAACTTCGCCAGTCGTCTGGATGGAACAAATGTGAAAGATTGCAGCACTCGCTGGGAAATGGTTGAGGCTTTGCGCCAAGACATCCGCGACTTCAAAGCGCGCACAGGTTGCAACCGTGTCGTTGTGATATGGGCCGCCTCCACTGAAATATATGTGCCCGTGGATACAGCCGTTCACGGCACGCTGGCAGCTCTCGAAACTGCAATGAAAGCCGACGACCGCCAGCGCATAGCCCCTTCAATGTGCTACGCTTATGCAGCTCTATCCGAACAGTGTCCCTTTATCATGGGCGCGCCCAATACTACGGTGGATATTCCTGCTATGTGGGAATTGGCCGAACAAACAAAGATGCCGATTGCGGGTAAAGACTTCAAAACAGGTCAGACCCTCGTGAAATCAGGTTTTGCTCAATCATCGGCACACGTTGCTTGGGCTTGAGTGGCTGGTTTTCTACCAACATTTTGGGCAATCGCGACGGTCTCGTCCTTGATGAGCCTGCCAACTTCCATACCAAGGAGGTCAGCAAACTCTCTACGCTGGAGAGCATCCTCGTACCTGAAGAGCAGCCCGACCTCTATACTGACTACTATCATAAGGTGCGCATCAACTACTACCCACCGCGCAACGACAACAAGGAAGGCTGGGATAATATAGATATCTTTGGCTGGATGGGCTACCCTATGCAAATCAAAATCAACTTCCTTTGCCGCGACTCCATCCTGGCTGCGCCGCTGGTTCTCGACCTCGTGTTACTCTCCGATGCCGCTGCGCGTGCTGGCCGCTTTGGCACACAACGTTTCTTGAGCTTCTTCCTCAAGAGCCCCATGCACGACTACACGCAGAATGAAGTACCTATCAATCATCTCTTCCAGCAGTATGTTATGCTAAAGAACGCCATCCGCGAAATGGGTGGATATGAAGCCGACGAAGAAATAGATTAGTCCTGTCTTTTTCCCTCGTGGGCGAAGACAGCTTCGAGGCGTTCGTTTGCGAGAGTAACGACACGATATTTTTCCTAATGTGACCTTAGCATTTGGCGCACCAAGGGCCAACAGCATTAAAGATGTTGCTGAGCAACCGTGGTTCGTCAAATGCTATCTTTCTTTTATAAACGAATAGCAAATTGAAAAGATTCTCTATCTTTCTTCTCCTGGTTTTTAGTACTGACCGCTGTGGCGCAGACTATAAGCGGTACGGTTACGGACGCACTGACGGGCGAAAAGCTCCCGTTTGTCAATGTCTACTTCGATAAAAACCACGGAACGCAAACAAACTTCAACGGCCATTACTCTGTGGCGCGCAACGGTAGCAAGCTCACGTTCTCCATGGTGGGCTACAAAACGCGCGTTCTGAAGGTGAAAGCGGGCGAGACTCTTGATGTGACGCTTGAAGCGCGGGAGGACGGAGTGCTTGGAGAGGCTACGGTGACAGGAACAAAGCAGCGCTACAGCCGCAAAAAGAATCCAGCGGTCGACCTTATGCGGAAAGTCATCGCTGCCAAGAAGCAGAGCGACCTCAAGCGGCATCCATTCTACAGCATCGATAAGTATTCCAAAACCATCTTTGCTTTCAACGATGTCACAGATAAGGTCCTTCAAGAAGGGAAGTTCAAGAAGTTTCCTTTTCTCAAGGACCATATCGAAACCAATAATGAAACCGGCAAACTCATCTTGCCCATCAATGTCGACGAAACGGTGTCGCAAGAAATCTTCCGACAATCGCCGCGTTCCGACAAAACTATAATCAAAAGGCAAACGCTCAACAGGTTTGAACGATCTCTTTTATACTGGCGACATTTTTACTACTGTCATTCAGGACTGCTTCACCGATGTGAATATCTATGAAGACGACGTCCGTTTGCTTCAGTATCCGTTTACCAGTCCCATATCTTCAAAGACGGCCATCTCTTTCTACCGCTATTTCTTAGTAGATACAGTGATGGTGGACTCTATCAAAACCATCCACGTCAACTTCACGCCGAACAATCCGCAGGACTTCGGCTTCAGCGGCTCCTCTTCATCGCCGCCGAAACTCCTCTTTCCGCGTCGTCAAGTGCGACATGGGCATTCCTGGCCGCAGCGATGTGAATTACGTAGAGAACATGCGCATCATTCAGCAGTTCCAACAGTTGCCCACAGGGGAGCAAGTCCTCGTTCGAGATGATATGCTCGTTGAACTAAAAGTTGTAAACTTCTTCCAGAAGTTCATGGTGAAGCGCCTGACGGAGTACAGCAACTTCTCCTTTGAGCCAATTCCCGAAAAAGACTTTCAAATTCCGCGGTGACACGCGGTTGGCCTCCGATGCCTTGATGAAGGACGACGCCTTTTGGGACAAATACCGCAGTGACCCGCTCACGGGTCGGAGGGGAAGATGGAGCAACTCGTCACGCAGTTGAGCCAGGTGAAAGGCTTTTAAGCCCGTGTTGTGGGTGGCAAAGGCATTTATCGAAAACTTTGTGGAAACCACCACCGACCCAAAGAAAGCTCGAAAGTGGATATTGGCCCTATCAACACCATTTTTAGCCAGAACTTTGTCAATGGTTTCCGCCTCCGCGGCTCAGCTCAAACCACAGCTTTCCTCAACAAGCACCTATTTCTGAAAGGCTATGCAGCTTACGGCTTTTAAGGGACCGCCGCATTATGGGCTCTGGAGAGGTCACTTATAGCTTCCTACCCAAGGCCTACCTACCGCGAGAGTTCCCCGTGAGCAACCTGTCGCTCAACTACACGAACGACGTGATGTCGCCCTCAGATAAATTCTTGCCCACAGATAAGGACAACGTCTTCACCTCCCTCAAATGGACGAAGGTGAACCACATGATGTACTTCAGCCGCTGGACGTTGGCCTTCGATCAGGGAGTGGGAGAACAACCTGCGCTTCAAGATGCAACTTCGTCATGAGGGTGGATGAGCCTACGGCCGCACTTTTCTATCAGCCCCTCAATGGTGCTACTGCGCCCTCTTTGGGTGGGAATTGGCAGAAGAAACTCACCACGCTCGATGCTACGCTGAGGTCTTACCTACAGTCCAGGTGCCAAATGGGTCAATACTAAGCAACGTCGCTATGCGCCCAGTCTCGATTTCCCCATCTTTAGCATCAGCCACACCATGGGTTTTAAGAATCTGCTCGGAGGAGATTACGCTTACAATTTCACGGAAGCCAGCGTTTACAAACGCTTTTTGGCTCCATTCGTGGGGAAAAAAATCGACACGCGCCTTTCAGCGGGCGTTCAATGGAATAAAGTGCCTTATCCCTTGCTCATTATGCCCGCTGCCAATCTCTTATATCTCGCAGGACGAGATGTTTAGTTTGATCGACAATATGGAATTTCTCAACGACCGTTATGCTTCGCTTTTCGCTTCTTGGGATCTCAACGGAAAGCTCTTTAATCGCATTCCGTTGCTCAAAAACTCAAATGGCGCGAAAGCTTTGGCTGCAACGTTCTTTGGGGCGATTTGACCGACAAGAATAATCCGTTACTCGCCAAGAATGCTACCGACGCGCATCTCTTCTATTTCCCCGGCGAGTTCCAAGCCGACGGCTCATTCCGTTATCTCTCCCGCGCGATGGATGAAAAAAAGCCCTATGTGGAACTTGTGGCTGGTATTCACAATATTTTCAAGATTTTTCCACATCGAATATGTTCGCCGTGTCACGTATACGGAGAATCTCCCCACCAAGCGCAAATGGGGCATACGCGGAATGTTTCGCGTGACATTCTAAGGAAAAAGGAAGATAAAAAGAATAAGATTACGGAAAAAGTTTTTCCCATTTATAATGAAATAGGAAATCTAACTTTCCAAGAAGACGACTCACAAAGATTACTTTATAAGCCTTTGTGAATCGTCTTTTATATATGTTCAGAGTTGAAATATAAGTATAGTTGTCTGTATACAGAAGAGAAATAACTATATGTTATCTATATATTTTCTTTCCTCCTATTATATATATGCCATGTTGAGCCTCGGAAGGAAAAGACTCTAACACCGCTGATATTAAAAATAGGCTGTGAAGCATCAGTTGTGGGAGAGACAGTTGAAATACCTGTGGCTGAACCGTTCTTTTCTATACGAATATTATCAAGGAAAACTTTTGCTGCACCTACTCCGAAGTTTATATTGAAGAATAATTGAATATAATCTTCATTCTTGAGGCTAGTCAGGTCTACTATTGCCTGCTGCCAGTCGATAGTTGTGAACGACACTTCTTTTTAAAATCTGTGTTAGTATTCCGTTTCTACCAATTCCTATAGAAAGTTTTTGCTCCCTTACTGATATCCCCTTTGTAGTAAAAAAAGATAGTGTGGGTGCTTGTGCATCTGACAGGAAATTTTTTCCACTTTGGAGAAAAGAGTATCGTTGGGGATGGTAGAGTACAAGTAGAAAGTCCCTCCATCGTTGTCTTGTGCATCGTTGGATGCTAGTATTTTTACTTTCTTACTCGATACATCTGCCGCCCAATAGCTGTTTTTCTGTCTTTTGATTAGGCAGTGATTCTTTTGAAAAGGTAGTTCATAGGCTTTTGCCAATAATGATTGTGTTGGTGTTGGCTTTCTGCCCTTTTCCTGCGATTGTCATGGGATAAATCTGATAAGCAACCTGCTTTTGTTTCCCTGCAGCATTAGTGAGAGGGATATTGAGTTCTGTCCCTTTATGATTTTCAGCTATTAATGTACGGTTGATACCATCTGAAGTTTCATAAATGGTGTATTTGACGGAGTCTGGATTGACATATTCTCCGTTCCATCCCTTGTTGCTGATAGTCCAGGATAAATGCGTATCGTTACCGACGTTTTCAGCCTTTGCTTGTTCGGGTGCAGGGAATATCAACGCCCTATAAAAACTGTTGTGTTTGCAGAGGTCCAGCTCCAAATGCGTTGTATAGCTATGACTGTATAGGTGTTTATACCATTTTCTGGGTGTTCGTCAGTGATACTATATGAAGCTCCTGGAGCAACGTTGGTTAGACGACTCACGAGGTGATTCTGTCCTCTCACGACTGTTATAGAATCCAGTTTTGTGAGAGGTGTTCCTGCTGTGGTTGTAGTCGGAGCCTTAAAGGAGATAAAGGAACGCAAATCTCCACCTTCAGCAGCAATGGCTGTAAGAGAGGAAACTTCTTTTGGCGCACTGTCAGTAGCTCCTTCTTTAATAGAAATGTCATCTATGTTGAGCGTCATTTTGTCGGGCTCGCTGATGCAATGAATCCCCAATCGATAAGTGCCAGTTGTCGGAACTTTGATGGTTTGAGTGTAGGTGTTAAAGTTGCTGCTTGCAACTGTAGTCTTCTGGAATAGAGGAATGATCATTGATGCTACGGTAGTATCTGTGCCTAGGAAAGATTCGAAGCATTCGGGAGTTTCATTATCGAAAGCTTTGGCCTTCAAAGAAAATTCATAATTCTTTCCTGCTTCAAGTTTAAATGGTGGAGTTATCAACCAATCATCGCCACTGTTGTCGTTGAACATATCTTCCATATATTCTGCCATTCCATTGGTGAAAGTCCAACTATTGTTGTCTTTGTTGCCATCTATGATTGTGTAGGATTCTGCTGCATCCTGACTATCGAAAGTTTCAAAGTAGGGAAGTGTTACCAGTGTGTTAGCTTTTTCTGAATTGTACTCCAACAGGTAGGAGGTAGTTGGTAGTAAGTGTTGTTTTTGTGTTATTTATGACAGAGATTTCTGTCTGTGCCAATGTAAGGGTACTCAAGAATAAACTTGATAAAGTTAGGAGTATGGTTCTTTTCTTCATAAGTAATAAGAAATTTATGTGGAAAACTAAAAAGCTTACGAGGCGTAATGTGCGAAATTAATTCTATAATGATTGTTCCTTTATATACAACTCAGTTAATATAGAGGAGGGAAGCTCAACATTCTCTCTTTTCTTAATTATTATAGTACTTGTTACGGCAATTTTGGGGCTTGCCAGAAATATTGGTCATCGGAAGTGGTGCGGCCACCTCCTTTGTAGGTGACACCTTTTCCTACGAGGGTGATCACGTCTTGGTAGGAATTTTCTTCATTCTCAATCTCTGGTCGATTGGTAAGGTGCGACTGAATGGTATAAAGGTTCTTGGCCATATACCTATCAATGTATTCTTCCTTGGTTCGTTTCGACTTGTGATTCCAATTTGCATCCGGATTGAGCACCAGCGGGCGGCCATCAATGAGCCGTTCGCGCACTTCGCCAGGATGGAGCAATGTGCCGTTTTCGTCCGTCACATAAGCGGCAAAGCTGGGATCCATCCAAAACCCACTTATTGAGAGTCTTGCTCCATACCATTACTATGACATGGCAATCGGGATCTCCCTATTTCTTTACTTTCGCACGTGATGAAGCGAGCAGGATAGCCAAGAGCCAGATAGCAGTCGGTCAGCATTTCTGCCAGAAACCGGCAGTTGTATCCGCGCTTGTTCTCTTGAGCGTGGCGGAAAAGGTCGAGCGCGTTATACTTGCATTGTGGCCAACTGGACGAACCATCGTGCGGGATAGCATCGTGAGCCAATACATCACGCGCTTGATGCGACTGATCTCATCTCCATTGCCAGCGATACTGTCCAGCTTGAGTTCTTCGCGCACCTTTTTCAGAATGGGAGAGTCGAACGCATAGGTAAAGGCCTGTTGCGTCTGTTCCGAACGTTCGTATTGTGGAGAAGTCTTGAGAATATAAATGTAGTCGCCAAATAGCCGTGACTTTTTCTTTGAGAGCCTCAAAATCAGGGTTGGCCTGCGCAAATCGTTAAAGATACTATCGCAAAGGAGACTATATAGTTTCCTCGGACTGCTTTCTAAGATGAGTTGTCCATATTTCAATAGTCCTGCTTTGTCGTGTAGGATAGCAGAGACAGTAAGTAAGTTCTTCAAGATGGCGGATGTAACAAAAGCTTGATATTCGCAGCGAAAGTCGGGGAAGGCCTCAAAGCTCTGCTGCAATTGTCGGAAAGCCTTGAAAGTTTCTTCTGTATAAGGTCCTTTTTCAGGGGATTCCTTTCACCCATTCCGAGTTGCTTAAAAACACTTGGTTGGGGTGAGAAACATAGTTGTGAAAGTTGGGGAGATCAGCAATACCCGCGAAGGCTGTTGGAAAGTACAGGGCCGTTGAAGGTGATTTGCTGAAGTGCGGGGGCATTGGCTCAACCATTCTTTGCTCCCTCCTGTAGAAAGCACAGGACCGTTGAAGACAATCTCCGTGAGTTTGAGGGAGCTGTGAGAAAGTTTGCCAACCATCTATATGTCCCAGTGTGCCATTGATTTCAATCTTGCGCAAGTTGCTACAATCTCGGATAGAGCCACCGCCGCTGATGAAGAGGACGCTGTTCATTCGTACTGTTTGTAGTTTTTCGCAACCTACGATGGCGTTTTGAAGACAAGCTACCCAATGTTTTCGGAAAACAGATGTCCTCCAAATCCGAACAATCGGCAAAAGGCATCTTCATTGATAGATATTTTTTCGGGAAGGACTACGCGGCGAATGCGGGCTTCGCGGAAAGCGTTAGAATCGATCAAATGAAGTGCGCGCGGAAGGATAACTTCTCCCACCTTGCAGCGATAAAAAGCCCATTGCGGCAAGATGGAGTCGGCCTTAATCTGATAATTGAAGAGAAAAGCTTCTGTACTTTTTATGCAACGTGGCATCGCTGAGATCCAAACGCTGAAGTTTTCCGTCCACGGCAGTTGTATCGTGACTGATACCCATCAGCGAGCGGAGAAAATGCCAGTCGGCACCATTGGAGCGAGCCGCGGGCGTTAGCTCTGTGAGCGACTTACGAACTTTAGGCGGTAGTTGCTGTTCCAGCGTACCGGGTTGTTGTACGTTTGACTTTCACTTTTTCGAGCCGAGGCCGTGGGAGGCTTACGGCAAGAGCCAAGCAGACCCCATGTTTTGAGCTGTGTCATAGTGTGCTTGTTGTTAGCTGATTTTTAGGAGTTATATTTCTTGTTGCCAAAGTTACAGACGATGACTTTAATATGCAAGTTTTATGGGGCAAATAGACTTGTCGTCTTCTGTCTTCGTGAAACTTTCGCCGGCTTTGTGTTCATTCGTGGGCAATGTTTTCCAGAAGAAGCGTTTTCTCCTACTTTGTCAAGGAAACTCTCATTCTACAGCCCTGAGAATCGCGCGAAATCCAGCGCGAAGCCTTTCGGTGGAAGAAAGCGCAGAATAAAAGAGGAGGGCAGAATAAGGAAAAAGGAGGTTTTTGCAGGGTATGAGGCATGATTCCTATAGGATATTCTCCAACGCAATAAGGCTGTCGGCCGACACAATAAGGATGTTGGTTGACGGAATAAGGAAAATGACGACTAAAAAGGAGGAATCAGCATCGGAAAACCACTTTTTCAGGATTTTCTCCCGCAAAAAGCAGCAATTGGCGGCTTCGGATGGTGAAGAAAAATAGGGAAGCGGAGAGATGAAAAGCTCTTTAACATCTCCTTGCGCAACTGTCACTGTCAAGAATAGTGACGCGGAAGAAGAGATGGGATGAAAACTTACGCAAACACCTCCTGCAAAACTTTCAGCGATTTGAGTTCGGCAAAGTTAGGGATGTGCAGTTTGTAGTAATTATTCATGAAGCGGAGCAACTGCGAACGTTGTTCGCCCGAAAGTTTCGAAGAGGTGCATCGTAGCCAGATTCATACGCATCAACGTAGGTAGCAGTTGCGCCTCTTCGGGCAATAGCACGTTAGGATGCAGCGGGCGCACCGTTGTGAACGTTCCGCTCTCCAGATCGAAGTAGCAGTTGGGCGACGGCGCCTCCAGATTAGGTTCGAAGCCAAAGAAGCGCGCCAGATGAAGTAAGAAAACAAGGTGGAAGTTAGCAAACGACTCTCGGCAAGTGTCCAACCATTCATGCTGTTCCAAACATAGTCGAAGAGTAGCGGTGATGCCGGTTCGCTCCGCATAGTGACGCGGAGGAATTCGGCCAAGAAAAAGCGCCATCGTCGTCTTTGCCGGCTCGTAGGGAATAGTCAGTAGCGGCAGTGGTTGTGCAGTTGTGAGACGTTTCAGTTTGTGCCGGTCGGTCGTCATAATCTACATCAAGCCGTGTCAGCGGCTGAAACCATGCCGTCCGAATCTTTGCCCGCTTGGAAGTACTGATGCGTTGCATAAAGGAAAGGCAACCGTCCTTTTTCCGTGAGCAGTTCGACGATGAGGTCTTTATCGGAATATTTGATAGTATTGAGTACGATGGCATGCATAGAGGAAGGGAGTGTGAGATTATTGAGAGAGCCACTTTGCTAAGGAGAGAGATTCTCAGAGCGGTCTGGTAGGTCCGTTAAGTTTGAGCGTTGAGCAATGAGAGCTGCGGACAGGTCCTCTTCTGTTTTCGAGACAAAAATACAAAGAAACTGTTAGGTAAGAGTAGCGAAAAAGAGCGTAAAAGGGTAGGAGGAAGAAAAATTTTGAAAAAAGTAGGAGAAATGTTTGGTGGTTTCAAAACTTTGCCCTACTTTTGCACTCGCAATTAAGCCGCGGGGCATTCGACAACAGTCGGGAGCACTTGAAAGGCAAACGTTGCAAGGCAGGCCTATTCGTCTATCGGTTAGGACGAGAGATTTTCATTCTCTAAAGAGCAGTTCGACTCTGCTATAGGCTACAATTAAAAGAATAATATAAAAATGGCAAACCACAAATCATCTGTTAAGAGAATTCGTCAGACGGCGACTCGCAGATTGCACAACCGCTATTACGCTAAAACAATGCGTAATGCTGTTCGCAAACTCCGCGCTACGACGGATAAAGCAGCTGCTACAGAACTTCTGCCGAAAGTACAGAAGATGCTGGACAAGCTTTGCTAAGCGTAACATTATTCACAAGAAAAAGCTGCCAACCTTAAGAGTGGCATTGCTAAACACGTGAATGCATTGGCATAAGCAACTTACGCACATAAGATAAACAAGGCTGAATCTCAATGAGGTTCCAGCTTTTTGTTCTATATCTTTCGAGATTCAAAATTTCATTATCTTTGCAATAGTTTAATTAACTACGATCAAATCTACTTTGGATAATTTTTACTGAACAGTTTCAGCAAACTGTAGCGCGTCTTGCAGATGTGGGTCAGATGAAAGGTCTCTTTCATCAGCATCGGCATGGCGATCCGCTTCCCAGTACTCCCGCTCTTCAGAAATCATAGACCTCTGCCGAGGGTGTGCTTTTTCCGGGTTATTACGGTCGTTCAACGATCAATCGCGATACGGTGAAAATATGGCATCGGCGTGGATATGGAGCGACTCTATAATTTACTTGTTGAACAAATTGAAGCAGGGTCTTTTGTTTCTGTTCAGACCGCACGCACCATGATTGTTGCGATGGTGACCTCCACGAACACGCGCGCGATATTGCTCAGCGCGTTGTGCTGCCTCCCGAGGTGCGCGATGTGTTGGCCACTGATGTTGAGGCCGCCTATCTTGGCGACCCCGCCGCGCAGAACTGGGGAGAAGTAATCAGTTGTTATCCAGCCATAAAAGCACTCACTATCTACCGCATCGCCCATGAATTGGAAGTTTTGAATGTGCCACTCATTCCGCGCATAATGACAGAACTTGCCCATTCCGGAGACAGGCATTGATATTCATCCCGCCGCGCAGATTGGCCGCTATTTCACCATCGACCACGGTACGGGTGTTGTCATCGGTGCTACCCTGCATCATTGGCTCGCATGTGAAACTTTATCAAAGGGTCACGCTGGGCGCACGGAGTTTAAGCTCGACGAAGAAGGAAATCCTATCAAGAATGTGGCCCGTCACCCTGTGTTGGAAGACGATGTTATTGTGTATTCCAACGCCACCATACTGGGGCGGATACGTATCGGCAAAGGGGCTGTGATTGGCGGTAACCTCTGGATAACGCACGATGTGGAACCGGGCGCTGTGATGAAGCAAACGCGCGGTACGTCGGCACCTGATTCGATGGCTCTTTATATCTGAGCGCAATAAAAAGTTTTTCAATCAATAAAATACATACACTTACGCTTCTAACCTCCAACAGCGAGGCTGACTTTATGGAAGAATTCGAACTCATTGCCAAAACCTTTCAAGGACTGGAAGAAGTATTGGCTCAAGAACTCACCGAACTCGGTGCTAACGACATACAGATTGGTCGTCGTATGGTGTCGTTTTCTGAAACAAGGAAATGCTCTATCGAGTCAAACTTCTGCCTTCGCACAGCTATCAGGGTGCTCAAACCAATCAAGCATTTCAAGGCTCTCGATGCAGAAGCTGTCTACGAGGCAGTAAAGTCCATCGAATGGGCTAACTATCTCGATTTGAACACTACTTTTGCCGTCGATTCGGTGGTCTATTCTCAGGAGTTCCGCAACTCCAAGTTTGTTGCTTATAAGGTGAAGGACGCCATTGTGGATTATTTCCGCGAGAAAGAGGCAAAACGTCCGAACATTAGTGTGACAAATCCCGACATCAGCTGAATATGCACATCGCTGAAGACCACTGTACGCTCTCGCTCGATGCGAGTGGCGAGTCTTCACCTGCGTGGCTATCGTGCGGCTTCTTGTGATGCTCCGATCAACGAAGTGCTGGCAGCCGGTCTCATTAAATTGAGCGGATGGGATATGGAAAGCGACTTGATCGACCCTTTCTGCGGTTCGGGCACTATAGCTATCGAAGCCGCTCTCATGGCGCGCAATATCTATCCTGGTATCTTCCGTAAGAGTTTCGGCTTCGAGAAATGGAAAGACTTTGACCGCGATTTTGCTCGATCGTATATATAACGACGACTCGGCTGAACGTGAATTCAACCATAAGATTTACGCCTACGACATCAATCGTCCTACTCTCGAAGGGGCTATGGCCAATGCCAAACAAGCTGGTGTGAGCGATGTGGTAGAGTTCTCCCAACAGGACTTCCGCTAAGTTTACTCAGCCAGAGAATAAGGCTATCATTGTGACCAATCCGCCTTATGGTGAGCGTTTGCAACCGGCCGATATTTTCAGGACTGTACAAAAGCCATCGGCGAACGCCTTAACGCAGAGTTCAAAGGTAACGAAGCGTGGATTATCAGTAGCAAGCAGGAACTTTTCGATAGTATCGGATTGCGTCCCAGTACTGAAGATTCAGCTCTACAACGGTTCGCTGGATTGCGAGTTCCGCAAATATCAAATGTTTGACGGGAAAAATCGAAAACTTCCGCGCCGCCGGCGGGAGAAATAAAAACCTCGGAGGATCGCCAACGCAATGCTGAGCGCCGAAAAGGACGCCAATTCCGCGAGGATTTCCACCGCCGTTTCGACGACGACAGCCGCGAACAGACCGAAGAAGACCGCGAGTTTATGCAGTTGCGTAACAAGCACCGCGAATTTGAACGTGTCACGGCCGCAAACACCGCGGAGAAGACGGAAAACGATCGCCCGCGCCGCAACTTTGGCGAGCGCAAAGGTGCTAAGTTCGGCGAGCGCAACAACTTCGGCGAGCGCAAGAGCGGACGCTTCAACGACCGCAACGAACAAGGAGATCGCCCCAAAGGCAAAGGAGGCAAGAGCTTCGGCGGTCGTAAGAACTTCGATCGTCATTCGCATGGCGACAGATAAGAAGTGATATTAAGACGATATATAAAGGAATGATGTAGGCGTTCTTTTTCTGACGCCTGCTTAACTTAAAGATATACTAAGAACGGAGGATACGGAAAAATCATAGTATGCTGTCTGTTGACGGACAAAGCCTATGTGCCTTTCCGCATCCTCTGTTTTTCTTTTCAACCGAAAGAGAATGTTGTGTTCCTCCTTAGGAATATTCTCCAGCAGCTAAAAAGAGTGATTAGCAGGAAAGCAACCCTCAACGACTATGATAACAATATTGAACAAAAATGAAGCGCATGGGGCTTGTGGCCTTAGCGCTACTTTTGCACCATGAGTATGCAAGCTCAAAACAAGAAAAGTTTTACGCTCGACGACCTTATGTGGGGCGGCGAGAACTACTGGAACATCATGCCCCGCAGTATCTACACGAGCTGGTGAAACCAACTCGTAGAGCTCGATGCGGAATCTGTCCGTTTGTACGGCGCGACGAAGCCGCTTTTACGACGGCTGAAATAGAACCCCTCATTTCCGATGCGACAAAGGGAAAAGGAATCTCGGCCTATAATGCCTCCTTCCCCGATGGCAATAAAACGGAAGTGTTGCTCCCGTACTTCCGACACAATTTCCTCTACAACTGGAAGAAGAAAAAGATTGTTTGGCAAGCTCCCCGCGAGCGTGGTATCGGTCATGTGGAATTCAACGCGGCATCCCGCAGCGAAGCCTACACAAGGACTATAACCTCTACCTCCGCACTGCCGACGGTCGCCTGCATACTGTCAGCACTGACGGTTCGCGAGGAGTTGCTCTACGGTACGAGCGTACACCGCGATGAATTCGGTTATTCAAGGAACATTCTTCAGTCCCAGCGGAAAACTCCTGGCTTTCACGCGTATGGATCAAAAGTATGGTGGCCGACTATCCGCAGGTGGACATTTCGCAACGTATAGCAGCGTATGATCCTGAAAAAGTACCCCATGGCTGGTATGACCAGTCATAAAGTGACCATTGGTATCTTTAATCCCGCTACGGATAAGACTGTTTATCTGCAAGCAGGAGACCCCACTGATCGCTATTTCACCAATCCGAGTTGGGCTCCCGACGAGAAAACGATTTATCTCATCGAGATGCCGCGTACTCAGGACAAGGCAGAACTCGTGGCTTATGACGTGCAGACGGGTGCTCGCAAGGGTGTGCTCTATACGGAGACGAACGAGAAATACGTTCATCCGATGCACGGCATCACCTTCCTGCCGTGGGATAACAGCAAATTCATCTATCAAAGCGAGAAGGACGGCTACAACCATCTCTATCTCTTCGATACCGACGGCCGTCAAATTCGCAGCTCACGCAAGGCAACTGGGTAGTACTCAATCTGGCCGGTTTCAACGTGAAGACAAAAGCGTTATCATCAAATCTACCGAATCATCGCCCATTCGTCACAACTATTACAGTGTGAACATCGAAACGGGCAAGCGCACTTTGTTGGACAATGGTGTGGGCGTGCACAACGCCACGCTTTCTCCCGATGGTCAATACCTTATAGACCGCTGGAGTTCACCCAAAACATTCCGTGAATACGACCTTCTCTCCACCACGGGGCAGAAGATAAAGAAACTTCACACTGATGATACGCCCTGGAAGGAGTATAACGTGCCCGAAATTTCGGGAGGCTCTATCAAGGCCGCAGATGGTACTACCGACCTCTATTATCGCATGGTGAAGCCCGTAGGTTTCGACCCTACAAAGAAGTATCCCACTGTGGTTTATGTCTATGGTGGTCCTGGCGTGCGTAATGTGGAAGAATCTTGGAATTATACCGCTCGTCCGTGGGAAATCTATATGGCTCAGAAAGGCTATCTGATCTTCGTGCTCGATAATCGTGGCTCTTCAGAGCGCGGTTTTACCTTTGAGACGGCCACATGGCGCCATCTCGGCACAGAAGAAATGAAGGACCAGATCAAAGGCGTTGATTTCCTCAAGTCACTACCCTACGTTGATGCCAATCGCATGGGCGTGCATGGTTGGAGCTTCGGTGGATTTATGACTACTAACCTCATCTGCTCTTATCCCGATGTGTTCAAGGTGGCTGTGGCTGGCGGCCCTGTCATCGATTGGAAATACTACGAAGCAATGTATGGCGAGCGCTATGGGAACGCCTGAAAACAACCCCGAGGGCTACAAAGAAGCAAGCCTGCTCAACAAGGCTAAGAACCTCAAAGGTCGCCTTCAGATTATCATTGGCAACAACGACCCTGTTTGCGTGCCGCAGCACTCCCTCGCGTTCCTCCGCGCTTGTGAAGATGCTGGAACACAGCCCGACTTTTTCACTTATCCCGGTCAAGGCCACAACATGATGGGTAAGGATATGATTCATCTCCACGAACGTATCACGCGCTATTTCGAAGACTATCTAAAATAATCATCATAGGTCTCGTTTCGGAACTCTGTTCTGCGGCGAGACCTCTTAAATCTTTCTTTATGAAAAGCTAGATTACATCCCCAAAGCTCCCGCAGCCATCGGCCCTTATAGCCAAGCCATCGCTGCCAATGGTTTCTTATTCATCAGCGGGCGTTGCCCATCGATCCCGCTACGGGCAATTTTGCCGAAGGCGGCATTCGCGAACTAACACGCCAAAAGTTTGGAAAATGTGAAAAGTATCTTGGCCGAAGCGGGACTAACCCTTGCCGATGTTGTTAAAACCACGGTGTTCTTAGCCGATATGAGCGATTTCGCAGCTATGAACAGAAGTCTATGCAGAATACTTCACCGCACCAGCTCCTGCCCGCAGTGCGTGGCTGTTAAGACACTGCCCAAAGGCGGATTGGTGGAGATTGAGGTCATCGCTGCTTGCCGCTAAACAGACGGTAGGCCGACAGAAAATAGCTTAAATGTGCGAAGTTAGTGAGAGGAAAACGTTCGTTTTCTTAGATTTCACTAACTTCGCACTTATTAGTCAATGCTTTGAAGCCACGTTCGGTTCAAAGCAATAAAAAGAAAATATGGAACAAAAATACAAAGATGTCATCAGCGCAGTGCGTGCTCTCATTTCGGGAGAAAGAGAAGAAATGAGCGTATTGGCCAATGTGGCTGCTGAGCTGCACGATTCGATGGGCTATTTCTGGGTGAGGTTTTTATTTGGTGCGCGAGGGCGAACTCCGTTTAGGTCCTTTCAAGGTCCTGTGGCCTGCTATCGCATCCGCCATGGGCGTGGCGTTTGCGGTACGGCGTGGGAGCAGGCAGAAGACCCTGATTGTGCCTGATGTGGAGGTCTTTCCCGGCCACATAGCTTGCAGCAGTCTTTCGCGGTCGGAAATCGTCGTTCCGCCGCTTAATGCTAAGGGCGAAGTAGTCGGCGTGCTTGACATAGATAGTAAAGAACTCAACGCCTTCACCTGCCGAAGGCGAGATGCTGGAAGATGTTTGTGCAGCTATAACCGAAACGCTACTATTCTGAAATGATGAAGTACGAAAAATAGGCGTGTTTCTATCGGCCAATAGTCAGGTCGACGACATTTGCCACCAAGCCGTGCGCGAAGTGGGGGAATGGATCGGTAGGACCCGCCGCACCCTCATTTATGGGGGTGCAAAGAAAGGCCCTCATGGAGGAATTGGCACAGGCCACAAAAGCAAAATGGTGGGCGCATCTTTGGAGTTGTTCCCGAAATAGTGGTCAATAGAATTTAGTGGGCGAAACGCTGGATGTCACCATCCGAACGGTGGATTTTAGCCGACAGAAAGAGCATTATCATAGAGAAGAGCGATATTCTCTTAGCTCTCCCTGGTGGAGTGGGCACACTCGATGAGGTTTTCACGGCACTTTCCATGGCCTCCATAGGCTATCCCAGCAAACGCGTAGTACTCTACAATCCCCATGGCTTTTGGAACTCTCTGCTGGACCTTTTGGCAGATCTCCATCATAAAGGTATGCTTTCATGATAGCCCTCAAGACTTGCTCTCCGTGTAGCAAATCTTGAAGAATTGCAACATTTGTTAGACGGAGAATAAGGGTATCTATCACTGCCTCTATGCAGAAAACCCTCAAGAAATTTATCTGCAAGTCAATCATATAGGTAAGCGTAAATATCTTTTTATTGCGTTTGAAGATACAATAAGGATGTCAGTTCACATCCTTATTGTGTCAGCCGACGCCCTTATAGTATTTCTAAACGCAAGGAGGAACGCTCTTCTCTGTAAGTTGTTTTTTTGTTGTCACATCGTCACGTTGTCATACTTTGAATATAACAACTTGAGAATGTATACTTTATGAACGTGACGACGCGTGATAACGGTGTGACAACAAAAAGTTGTTGTCACGCGCATAAAGCTCCTCTTTATCAGCATATTCTCCTCCTCCGAGACAACGTGACAACAAAAACTGAGTTTTTCTATAGGGAGGAGAGAGGGAGAATACTCCCTCTACGCTTTCAGTGCGACACCGCTGGTGTCGGAAGTTAGTGTGGCTTTCTGTCCACGGGTTCATCCTCACTCCGCTCGGGCATCACCCGCGGTTAAGCATGGTGCGCCTCCGCTGGAGGCGTGAGTTGGTTATGCTTTACTGCGGAGGTAATGGTACAGGGGAGTGACAGTGGTGCAGCAGATAGTGTACAGACTTCATTCGATGTGTGGCAGTGGTAATGGCGCAGGGATGGAGAAGTAGTCTCCGATGGCGTACAGTTTTTTCGATGTGTGTGAGTGAGTTATTAGGGGCTGATTCCTGCGTTTTGATATGCTGGGGGATGAGGCTGGCGGCAGTGAGTGGACCTACTGTCCCCGGCGGGGACACACTATGCTTAACCGCGGGTGATGCCCGAAGGGTGAACCCGTGGGTAGTGTGATCCCCCTTCCTTCCGACACCGGCGGTGTCGCACAGCATCCACTCAGCAAGTCTTAAAGTGTCACTAACTCATCGCATGGTCCCTATATATTAAATCTTTGCTTAATTGTCAGAAGCTTCACCAAAACTGTATTTTGTGAAGCTTCTGAATTTTTGCAATGTTTCCTGGAGGGGATGCAGAGAATCAATAAAGGAACAGCTTTGCCGTGCTTTATTTGTTCACTGCGCCACCATCTTCCCAGTAGTAGATATTGGCACTTACCGCCACTTTCTTTTTCGCGGGGAAGGCAGAAACGCACACACCGGCATAGATGGTTGGGCGGCCTTCTATCTTGGGCAAGCGATAGCATTTTCCATCTGAACGATAGATGGCGGAACATATACCTACCATGCGGCGACATTTTCTCTTTGGTATGTTCGCTATACTCTTCTTCTGAAATATCTTGCCAGTCTTTAGGAATTTCATTCCACATAAACCCCTCTGTTTCTTCAACAGTGGGATACTCTCTGTACACATGAAATTTGATATTATCGATCCGAAAACCTGATTCTCCCGTGTATACTCCATTGAGGTTTCGGCATTCTTTTTGTGACAAAATAGTATGCTCGCGCACCTGATGTTCCCAAACATCCACACAGCCTCGACGAGCTTCCGTAGTATCTACTTCTTGCACGCGCATACCGAAAGCATTGAAGTAGGGTTGGATAAAGAACGGGCCAGTGATTAGCGGGTCTTGCTTCTTCTGGGTTTGTCTGCATAGGCGGCAAACATCACTGTGCTTAAAAAGTAGGGTAGAAGTGTTTTAGTAATCTTCATTTTTATTTATTGCTGTTTAGTATGTATCATTCCTATTGAAATATCTTAAAGGTGTCACTCCTTCATTCCCGAAGTTGTATTAATAAACCAAATCTGTCGGAGTTCCTTACAAAAGACCTCAGGTTGTATTTCTCCATAAAATTTTATGTCTAAACGAGCTAGACCTCTGTACTTTTGACATTTTAAATCATAGTCGTTGTAGTCTGCAAATAGGGTTTTGCCATGGCTATATTCCTCTTTGTAGAAATTCATTATTTCTCGAATAGTATACTGTGTAGGTTTAATACCAATATTCTTAGCATAGGTACTTTCTACGGTTGTAAGCTCCCCATTCACACAATCTCCAATACTTAGCAAAATATAGTACTGGTTAATTTTTAGAAAGTTCAGGCTTTAGTAAATATAAAAACAGGAATACCTTCTGAATTAATAGGAGTTGGACTTTCTTTTACAACCTTGGTTTTATCTATCTCATTTAAATTGGTGAAATTATGGTACTCTTTTTAAATCCGCAGGGTTATGGAACACAAGAGGCTGGTTGCCGATTACGGCATACTCAAGGACGGTCGAAGACAAGTTTTTGATTGAAAGAAAATCTGCTCCGTTTTCTTGATAGTCTCTTTTCAAGGTAAGCTGTGCTAAAAACGCTTTTCCCGAATGTGTACCAACAATACTGTCATAGGCGACCAAGACGTTCTCTCCACCAATCACGCAAGGAGTAAAGCCTCTGTTTTTGACTTCTGTTTTGACCATTATTGCCCAATATACTATAATGCACTTCCACTTCTCCGGAATATCATCTTTGTAGGTTATTGCAATATAATTATGCTGAAGAATAGTTGTTTTGTGTACTCCTTCCTCTAAATCAACCTTTGTACATTGGGAAAACAATATTGTAAAAAAGCCAAACATACAATTGTAAAGAGAAGATCTTCTTCATTTTTGTTACATCTTTAAATTAATCCCAAACCATTAACCAAGGATTCCACCAATCAACCTTTGTATAGTTGCCGCCATTCTTCTTGTCTCCTGGCACGCCTACTTTTGCACCATAAGCTAAAGTCCTATCTTCAGGTTTATCTCTGTACCAGCCAAGTGGAACAGGACATCAAGGCGGTATGTGCTGAATATCTATACCTGTAATAATGCTTTACGCAGATGTTTTCCAGACTGATTTTGGATAGTGCCTACAACTTATGGGAATGATATGTGTATTGCCTCAAGTCACATTGTGGGGTGAGTGGGATATTGTAGGCAGAAGTGGGTGCTTCAAGTTCAAATTATCTGCAAATTCAGTAATGAGAGGACGTGTAAACGCAATAAGGACGTTCAAGGGCTTAGTTGCGGATTTGAGGTATAATAGAGAAATTCTATGTTCTGCATCCAAAACTCATAATGCGCTGCCCTGCCGTTACAATGTTGCCATTGATGCCATAAACATTATTAAACTGCCCCTGTGCCGATTTTTAGAAGCAATGCACTTATCTCTGATAAATCCATTTCTGTATGAAATTCTCTCTCCACTTTGGAGAATTGATAAAACAGGATGCTCTCCTGAAACTGTATATCGATATAGATAAATTGAATCATTAGTTATTCTATTCAACAATACATAATTCTTTTCTTTGACTAAACGGTCTCCTCTTTGGGGAGCTATGATATTCATATCTGCTTTGCTTATCTCAACAGAGGAAGAAATATCTTTTAGAATATAATTGTTGCCATTAGGGCATATTCTATCAATTCGTATATCATAATTTATACATTGAATACTATCGATAATATTTTTCTCTTAGCGTGAATGTTTTGTATAAACATACGAGGATCTCTAATCGCATGTAATACTATATTCTGGTTATTCTGTGTAAGGATGACCATAGAATCGATTATACCTTGATATAACGAAATAATTATCATACAATCCCATATATAGTAATGTGTCATTTTTATACTCAACGATGATCCCTATTCTACATCATGGGAGAAAACAAAGTCCTGCAATCTCCCCTTTCGTCTTGACTTTTTACTTGCAATTGTCCATCTTTGTTAAAAATAAAGTATAAAGGAAGATTAAGTATTGTATCACTTTCATTATACCAATATCTATATCTATCCCCTGGTTAGAATCTCTTTAACATTATTATTTCGGCATGATACTAATAATGAGGATATTAGCAATAATTTTATTATATGTATATGTTTTCATTATTGTCAAAAATGAATCTTATTTCCTCCTTCTATAAATTCATAACTACTTTTAGCCCCATATTTATTTGACATTTTTGTGCCCTACCTATCACATTATAAAATTTACGACCTGATACAGCATACAACTTTTCCAATTCTTTTTGAAGATATCCAGCTGTATTACTTTTTAAAAGACCGTGTTGTTTTCCAAATTCTTTCCTACTCATCTCTTTTCATGATTACAAGAACTTCTTCATCTACTCCATTTGGAATATCTATATGAAAACCTTCATGTGCTAATGTACTTCTGAAATTATATATTTGGTCCATTGATTTTTTTAAAAAGCCCATTAACAGTAGAGACTCTTATCCTATTATCATATGTCGTTATCGCTAATTCTCCCTCAGGATTCGATTTCATTGATTTTACACCAATAGACTTAGCCTTACCTTCTAACCCAACTTCCTTAGCATAATGATACGTAATACGCATCATAGCACGTAAATTTCTCTTGAAATTATATTTAGATAATAAAACGTTACCAGAAGAAGTTCTATGTAGATATTTTTTATCTTTTTGATTTATCCGATCTAATGAACTTGCCACTAATGCTAAAATAATCTGCACATCCATCACGATCAATTCTAACTATTGGATTACTATGACAATAAACATATCCACTCACATTTGTATACTTTTTCATTAATGGGTCTATCCCCAACCACATGGAGATTTTGGGGTCCATGTACCTGGCTCCGTAATAGTACAGCCTCGTTTCTTCGTCAAGTTCCTTGCCATTGAACTTATACGGCATGTCCTCGCTACTACTATGCTCATCGACAAGTAGCTCATCATACGGCAGGTAAGCATCATATTGGGTGATGTTACCCTTGTCATCGGTGATATAACTCGTGCTGCCGAGGTGGTCACTGTGATAGAAGAAGGTTTCTTCTTTCGTTGTGTCGTTTGAGATATAGCCATAACCAGCCTGTGGGGCATCAGGGTTGCTCCGGGTCGTTCCAGCTTACAGGTGGACCAGGGTTGGTATTCGGTGTGGTGTTCGGCTTCGAGTCTGAATCCAACCCTGTGGCACGTCATGGTTGCCGAGTTCGGTGAGGACGGCATTATACTCCCTACACCAGTGTTCTCTGGATCACCATACGCGCCCTTCATTGTAGGTACACCAAGAGCAATGCCCTGCTGCTTATAGTATGCCTCTTTCTGCTTCTGAATCTGATTCATGCGTTCAGCATAGTCCTGCTGACCAGCGGTTACATATGAGCCGTTACGCCCATAGACGTTATTGAACAGACCCGTTCCTATCCTTGAAGCAACTCGTTTGTCACCAAGAAGTAATGTCTTTTGAAGCGATTCTTGTTGATGCTGATTATCGAAACAGGGTAGAGCGTGAAGTTGTCCGTCTCATGGAAAGTAATACCCTGTGTGCACCATTGATAGACACACCTCCATCGTACCGTAACTCTTCATGATACGTTCACCGGCGGCGTTGTAAGTATAACGACTCGTCTTACCAGTTGTCAGAGAGTACCATCAGGCGGTTCTCCTCATCCCAGATAGCATATGATCATAAGATAAATATCTTTCTAATAGATTACATGCTATATTTATTTTTTAATTTATCGATTAAATTCCGATGAAAATTCTCAAGTAAAAAGTTTTTATATCTTATATTTTTACCTTCTTTTTATCATTACATAAAAGTAATTAATGTAATGTGCGTTATTTTAATTTTTGAATTAAAAATCCAATATAGATGTGATACTCAAAAGTACAACTCGCCCTTTTTCAAACCACAATTCAAATCCATTTCCATTTTTCTTTAAGACTTTCGTTCCCATCAATATAACCATAAACGTCATTAGATATAACATTATCAAATCTATAAAAAGTGAGAATCACGCTTAATCAAGGAGAATCCTATTTTCCCCTTTATCAACGTATTTTTCACAACCATCAGCTGTCATACTATAAAGGGCTAAATATAGCTATTTGGGTATTCTGTCCATTTAAGGTAAGGCTATCAACAATAACATACTCTTGTGGAATTAAATATCCTTGCCATTTTCTTTGAGCTTTCCCATTTATACTAGGAGCTGAAAAAATAATAATGAATAAAATAAGAATAAACTTTTTCATATAAAATTATTTTTACGCCAGAATATAGTTCTACCAAATGTACCTGTCGCTATTAGAGAGAATTTTGCTGTACTTTTGCCATCATGAATAAAAATTCCATTCCTCTCAAAAACGGGTGACACCCGCATCTTTTGATTTTATCCTCTATAAATAGCTTTCACCTCGATAAACATAATCTTTTTCTGATATTATCTGGTATTGTTATTTTATTATACTGTCTCAAATTTTTGGATGGCTAAGCCCTTTAGTTGCAAAAATCTGTTCCGTCCCACAACGTTGCACCATGAGTTGGATCAATATCTGATTGTAATGCATCTATTATACCTGCTCTTGCAATAGTTCTTGTAGAACTTGTAAGATAATCTTTATCATAAGCAACTCTTGCTGATGCAGGGAGTAGTCGAATAATTTTGATCATTCAGTTGTTCATATAAAGAATGGTTCTTTACTCTAGGCCCTCCCTTTTACTCTTACATGTGCGTAATTCATCTTTATCATCAACTGCATTATTAGCTGTATGTGCAATCCACAAGCTTTCATTTGGGGCATCACTCGATTCTACATCTACAATATGAGCAGCAATATTAAACTGTTCATCTGTCATACCATTTCATGATCAATTAACTGACTCGAATTTACCATCTCGTTCATATATACAAGATTATCTTTTTCCTTCTTTCCTTAAGAATTTTTCCTTGAGCATTGTATATAAACTTCGACCATCAGGATCAAATAAATTTATTGGATTGTCTGCACAATAAACATAAGAACCTATTTCTTTATACTTCTCTGCCAGCGGATCCACCCCATACCACAGACAGGTAACAGGGTTCAAGCACCTGCACCATAATAATACAAGCCGTCTCTTCATCGAACTGTTTACCATTGAACTTATGGCAGTTCTTCACTGCTATTATGCTCGTCAACTAACAGTTCGCCGTACGGTAGGTAAGCATCATATTGGGTGATGTTGGCTTTATCATCTGTGATGTAAGACGTGCTGCCGAGGTGGTCACTGTGATAGAAGAAGATCTCCTCTTTCGTTGTATCGTTGGCAATGTAACCGTAGCCAGCCTGCGGGTCATCGGGGTTTATTGGGTCGTTCCAAGAGATCGGTGCGCCTGGATTACTGCCCTGCTCATCGTTGTGCTTCGGTGTCTGTATCCAGCCATCAGGCACGCTATGATCACCCAACTCCTTGATGATAGTATTATAGCCCACGCCAGTGTTCTCTGGATCACCATAAGCACCCTTCATTGTCGGTACCCCCAGGCAAACACCGAGTTGCTCATAGTAATCCTCCTTCTGCCTCTCTATCCTCGTTCGTGCACTCGGCATAGTCCTTTTCACCAGCTGTTACATAGCTGCCGTTTCTGCCATAGACATTGTTGAACGATCCATTACCGATACAGATATATGAGTAAAGATAGTCCTGCATATACTTATAACGTACTGTTAATGATTATATTGCACATAGCTCATGATAGTGGAGGTAAACCGCCACTATCAAGTTCGGTTTATGATTTTAGTTCTATTTTATTTTTAAAGTAGCATTTCCCCTTTACCATCCTTATCTTAAATTTTCCTTTACAAGATTCTATAGTAGATATTTTGTCTGATTCGATTTTTACACTAAGACTTAAAGGTTTGTATAGAGTCTTATCCAAGGATGAAATTATCTTTATTGGCTGATTATTGTAAAAAGAACAAATAGTACTCTACGGAGCTGTTTCTATTTGAACATAATTCCATTTCGTACACTAACTTTTTCTAATTTTACAACCATTCAACTCATAAACCGTTAGACGCCGATAATTAACTGATTCTCCATTAATAAATATTAAGCTCTTTTTATATCGGCCAAAGTATTTTGGTAAATACTTTGAAAATGGAACACCTTCCACAAATAAGAATGAGTCTTTATACGCATGACCGTTAATTGACACGGTCATTACTAAAGTAGAATCATTCCGCTTATTATATTTTACATTACATGTTTTATCCAATAATATATTATTGGGTATATTATCTTGTGCAAACGTTTCTGCAAAGAACAAGCTAAGAAGAAACACTATTACAAAAAACTTACTATTCATATTGATAAACTTAGTATGTATGTTTGTATGTCTCTATTTTTCCAGCGACTTTTCTTGTCGCATTTAAATTGGCCTTCCAAAACATAGTCCTACCATAAGCAGCCGAAGATGAATATAGTACATATCCTTTATTCGAACCATATGTTGCAGGATGACTTCCTGAATGGAAATTAGAAGAGAAACTCGTATACTTTCCAGCACTATAGGCCTTAATGAGCTTTGCTGGCCACGCAGCCTTAAAATGCATAAAATCTGCAGGGCTAATTTCTACGCCAGCAGTTTTAGGCTTAGGATGATTAAAACCTCTCGCAGCAAGATCAAAGCCATCCCACCTAATTGCGCCATTAGAGTAATCCTTACCATTAGTTAAGGCATTTATTACAGCCTCCATACTGTATTCGGCATTACCTTCATAATCCGTTTTGTATCCACCATCTCTAAACCCGTAAATACCTTCCGTATTAAGTATCCTTTTTGCTTGTTTCTGTTTTATTCTGAAATAGGCAAAATGCGTATACATAAAAAGTGGGTTAAGACCCATTGTTATAACCCACTCTTTTGTTAGATAAAAGGAAAAAGGAGAAATCGTTTCCTCTTTTTCTTCAGTTTATCCCAGCAGTTGGCGTACGAGGGCTGAGATGGCGCTGCCGTCAGCTTTTCCAGCAAGGCGTTTAGTGGCTGTGCCCATCACTTTACCCATTTCTTTCATACTTGTAGCACCCACTTCGGCGATGATGGCACGCATCTTTTTCCAGTTCTTCGGGCGAGAGTTGCTGCGGCAGGTATTCATCATAGATTTTAGCCTGCTGTTCCTCCGCTTCAGCCAAATCAGGGCGGTTATTATCCGTGAAGAATTTGGCTTGGTCGTGACCAGATTTTTGCCATTTTGGCGATAATCTTGATTGCCTGCTCATCGGTGAGTTCTCCGTTAGAGCCCGGAGCCGTTTTTAGCTTCGATGAAGTTCTTTTGATCATGCGCAGCGCCTCGGTGCGTACTTTGTCACGCGCCTTCATGGCTGTCATGATGTCTTTGCTTATTTGGTCGAATAACATAATATATAAGTATTGTAGTGTTTATAAATCTGTGAAGTCAATGGTATGTTCAGGGCGGTAGGGCTCACTGAGATCGATGGTGGTGGCCGTTTCGGGGATGACATGGCTCTCAATCTGCTTTGAGCTGTTCGCGCGTGCGCTTATAGGCGGGTATGGCATCAAGTTCCATCACCAGGTCTTCGTTGTCGAGGTCGTCGGTTGAGAAGATATAGTCGTGTGGTATGATTTGTTTTTCTGCCCTTTGGTCGTGCCGTAGATGCGTTCACGGCGTTCCTTTTTTGCGTTCATCCATTTCGGTGAGAACACCGTTTTCAATGATTTCTGGTTGGTTGTTGTCGAAGCCAAAGCCAGATGCGACGATGGTAACCTTCACTTTATCGTCGAGGTCGGGATTGGTTTCAAGTCCCCATTTGTTTCCACATCCGAACGGAATTTGTTCATAAATTCCGTTACTTCGTTGAGTTCTTCCATCTGTAGCCCTTTGTTTCGTCGGGGTTGAAGCTGATGCACATTAAGAAGCGCGTAGCTTTGAAGATGTCGTTGTTGTTGAGGAGAGGCGAATGGAGTGCTTCATCAATAGCTTTGGTCAGGCGGTTCTGGCCACGGCCGTATCCATTAGACATGATGGCTACTCCGCCATCGCGCAGCACCATTTCAACATCTCTAAAGTCGATGTTCTCAATGCCGTGCATGGATATCATTTCAACAATGGAGCGAACGGCCGTGGGAGAGTTTCATCGGCCTTCTTAAAACCATTGATGACAGAGAGATCGGAATAGATATCTTTGAGTCGCTCATTATTGACAACCAACAAGGCATCAACTTCATTAGCCAGCGCATCAACACCATCTAAAGCTTTGTCGATTTGGCGCTGCATCTCGAAGAGAAAAAGGAATGGTGACGATACCGACAGTAAGGATGCCGCGTGCTCGAGCCTCACGTGGCAATGATGGGCGAAGCTCCTGTACCTGTTCCTCCTGCTCCATGCTCAGTGATAAACACCATGCGTGTGTTATCATCTAAAGGTTTTTCTTGATATCTTCAAGGTTTGCTTCTGCCAGTTCACGCCCTTTTTCGGGTCTTTCCGCCCGCACCAAGTCCAGGACCTAATTGAGCGTTCGGGAACCGGTGAGGATTCCAACGCTTTGCGATCTGTGTTACAAACAAGGAAGTTGACATCATGGATTCCTTCACGGTACATATTGGCAACGGCATTGCCTCCACCTTTCCACCTACGCCAATGACCTTGATGATAGAAGGGTCGTTGGCGTTTTTCAGGTTTACGATAAGTCCGTCTTTCGGCTGTTCGAGCGTTAATTCACCGAGGAAGGACTCATTGTTTTGCAATTTTTCTATGTTATTGTTTTGCTGTATCAGCCATGTATCGGATATTTATGAATGAGTGGGGCAGTAGGAAAGGGCCGGGCATGAAGCCCGGCACAAAATGTCAGGAGAGAGAGAAGACGAGGCTTCTCCCCTATGAGGATTGTTCTTGTTTTGTCGAAATGCTCTATACGAAGCTAATAGATGCGCCTGGGTCCAAATTAGCCGATTCAGGCTCAATGGCCGTCACGCCCAAAGCCTTGGTGTTGATCTCCTTGAGAGTTTCTTTGGAGCGTTTGAAAGTAGGCGTGAGTTCTACCATTGAGATGATTTCTTCGTTGTCGAGGTCTTCGAGATTGAAGAGGTAGATGCGTGGTTTGCGACGTTGCCCAGACTTCTTTTTCGTCCGTACCATGAGTACTTGTTGCGACGGTCTTCGTATTCCTCCGCCTTTTCAGCTTCGTTGATACGGCGTTGCTCTTCTTCGGCGTCTATCTTCTCCTGCATACCTGGAATATCGCGCATACCAAAGCCTGTAGCCAGAATGGTGATCTTGACTTGTTTGCCGAGAGTGTCGTTGGTGGAAAAGTCCCCACTTCGTTTCTACATCGTCGTGGAATTTCGACATAAACTCGTGTACCCCTCGTTCATTTCTTCCATCATGAGCGTGTCGCCTTCCTTTTCGGCACAGAAAGAGATGGATAAGAGCACTTTCTTTGAGTGGAAAATATCGGTGTTGTTGAGCAGTGGAGAGTTAAGTGCATTCTCAATGGCTTTTCGTTACGCGGTTTTCTCCTTCGCCGAACCCAGTAGACATAATGGCGACGCCCCCATCTTTGAGTACGGTGCAGACATCTCGAAGTCGAGATTGATGATGCCGTGCATGGTGATGATTTCGGCTATCGAGCGAGCTGCTACCGAGAGGGTGTTATCGGCGCGTTCAAAGGCACTCAGAACGTTGAGGTCGGGATAGATTTCGCGGAGACGTTCGTTGTTGATAACGAGTAAGGCATCCACGTGTTTACTAATCTCATCAACGCCGTCGAGGGCTTTGGTCGATTTTCTTGTTACCTTCAAAGCGGAAAGGAATAGTGACAATACCCACGGTGAGTATTCCCATGTCTTTTGCCTCACGAGCAATGACAGGTGCAGCACCTGCTACCTGATGCCGCCACCCATGCCAGCGGTGATGAATACCATTTTGGTACCATCGTCGAGCATGCGGCGTATGTCTTCCACGCCTCTTCAGCGGCTGCACGAGCACGTTCTGGGCGGTTGCCTGCTCCGAGTCCTTCCTCGCCCAACTGCAATCGCATGGGAACGGGAGAGTCGCAGAGCGCCTTACTATCAGTGCTGCAGAGCACAAAGTTGACGTCGTGAATGCCTTCACGGTACATGTGTTCACTGCATTGCCGCCACCGCCTCCGACGCCGATAACTTTTATTATCGCAGGAGAGGTGCTGAACGGTCCCATATCAATCAGATTATTTTCTTTATTTTGAATATCTTCAGTCATTGTAGTCTGGTTTAGGGAGTAACATTAGTTTTTCTTTTATCACTAACAAGATTGTCCATCCAATGCTTGAAGCGATTGAAGATTGCTTTGCGTTTTCTCACGCTTTTGCAGCTCGTTCGGCTTCAGCCTGGCGTGCTGCTTCTTGGCGTGCCTCTTCCTCTTCTTTGAGTCTGATTTGTTCTTGAAGTGCTTCTTCTGGCTCTTTGCCTCGTCGAGCTTGCGCGCTTCTTCTTGTGCTTTCAGACGTTCCATCTTTTTCTTTGGTGGGGAAGAGTTCGTTCTGACCTTCTCCAAGTTCTCCGCCACAGCAGTTTTTCATCGCCTTTCTCAATCAAAAGCAATAGCACTGTTTGCTGCCCGTCTTTGTTGAAGTTCTTTTTGTGCGTCCGATAATCGGAGCGGGATGTTGATACTCTTCACAAATGTGATATTGTCGAAGCCTGTGTATTTTGCAAAAGCCTTGTCGATATTCTTCATGTTGGAAGCTCCACCAGTCACGATGATGCCACCAATGAGCTGCGTCTTATCAAGTTTAGAGTTTGATTTGTTCAGCTACGTTTTCTATAATTTCTTCTTGGCGCGCCTCTACCAAGCCTGCAAACTCTTCATAGCTAACGGCGTCACCACGCTGGAGCTTGATGGGCGTGTGTCTCTCCATTTTCGAGCGTAAGTGCAGATCCGAAATTGAATTTCAGTTGTTCAGCCTCGGAAAGTTCGATTTGCAGAGAAGCAATATCGCGGGTGATGTTTTTCTCCACCCAGCGGAATGACTGCCAAAATGGCGCAAAATGCCGTTCTTATAGACAGCTACGGACGTGGTTTCGAACCCATATCAACGAAGGCACATCCCGAGAGTCGTTGTTGTTCTGTCAGCATATTTTCAGCCAATGCCAAGAAAGTGATGGGGATATCAACAACATCGAGTCCCTGCTTCGTGGAAGCACGTCTTAATATTATCACACTTCTTTCTTCGTAACAACATTGAGGAAGTGTCCTTCGATGCTTTCAGTCTGGATGCCAACAGGTTCTAGGGTTGTTTGTGCGCCCAGCTTATATTCTTGCGTAACGGCTTCCAAGATGTCGCGTTCTGATGACTGCATCTGGAGATTTTTCGTCGTGGATAGAGTCGATGATATCCTCTGTGATCATCGTCTTGTCAGAGAAATTCTTTTGTAATCTTGTTGGGAACGGTGTGCATACCCATACCGCCGACGCCGACATACGTCTGATTGATCGATTTCTTCAGCGTTTCTTCAAGTTTCTTTTTGATATTGGCAATGCAGGTCTTCATTTTCATGACGTTGTTGATGCGGCCTTTGCGGATGAATGCTGCCGACGGTTCCTGCGTTACGGCAAGGATTTGAACTACCTCCGTCGGGTTGCTTCTTACCTGCGATACCGGTCACTTTTGAAGAACCTAGCTCTATCGCTACGATGAAGTTGTTGTCTGTTGGCATATTTTTATTGTTTTATTGTTTTCTGTTGAGGCTAAAGCGGAGCGGCTTTATTTATTGTTTTCGCGCTTTGTTCCGATGACTTGATTGGTGTGCTCGAGATTTAATCGGGAGTATTTGTTCCAACCTACTTGTGGCATCACATTCTCATAGAAAGCTTTTGAGGTTGCGAAATTTGACTTCAAACTATCACAACTCCCTAAATCAATCATCTGATTGCCCACACGTGGCACCAGTTCAACGCTGTGATCTTCCATAACGTTGATTTGTTCCACTTGGTTGTTCCAAAAATTATTGTCGCGCAGAAATTTTCCCAGCTTTACGAGGTTCTTCTTTGCGAAGTTTTTGTCGATATTTCCTGTTGCTACAGCTAAATCGGCCACGTATCCCATCGGAGCCATAGAGTAGCCGTATTCATCAATATAATAGTCCTCTCCATTATCCGCCATGATGCGGAGCAACGGCAGACGCTGGTTAATAATAAGGTTCACATGGCGATCGGGAGTTTTGTAGCAGACAGCATCCTTGATAAAAGGATTCTTTTTCAGCACATCCTCAATTTTTCTTAGTGCTGATTTTTATCCATCTGCTCTCCAACGGGATGTATGCGCGCCTTTTGCAGTATCCCTTCTGCCTCGCTAGCCGTGATGAAACCAGCGTGAGCACTGTCGGTGATTACTACAGTGATGCCCTCACACTTTGCGCGGTTTCCGCTACTGGTGAACTTGGCGAAAGCGAAGATTAGATAGGCGGCAAGTGCCAATATGAAGAGTATTTTGAATACCGTTTTCATTGTGTTTCAGAGAGGGATTGTCTGAGTTGTTGTTGGGAGAGGTTGTCGGGCGAGCAGAGAACTTGAGCTTGCCGCGTCTCTTCTTCTGTTGCTGTTTTTAACAGTTGTATTTCTTTTTCAGAATCTCTGTGAGTTCGGGAACATAATTGTCCACATTACCAGCACCTAACACCACAAGGACATCGAAGTCGTGTTCACGAACATAGTTGGGCAAATCTTCTTTGCAAAGCATGTGCTTCTCCATATCTGGGCGCAGGTTGTCGAAGATGAGCTGGCTTGTTACACCAGGAATAGGTTGTTCGCGAGCAGGATAAATCTCAGTGAGCACAACCTCATCGAGCAATGACAGACTTGCTGCAAAATCTTTGTAGAAGTCGCGTGTGCGAGTGAACAAGTGCGGTTGGAATATCGCACTCAACTTGCGTCCGCTAAACACTTCGCGCAAACTCAGTATGCTTTTGTTTGATTTCCGCCGGGTGGTGTGCATAATCGCTCAAGAAGACGATGCGGTCGTTCTTCAACTTGAAGTCGAAGCGGCGATCCACTCCGCTGAATGTCAGCATTCCGCGGCGTATTTCTTCCGCTGTAGCTCCCTGCAATCTGTGCCAAAGCCATGGCGGCAATGCCGTTGTCAATGTTGATGCTGACGGGAACGCCCAGTTCCACGTCCTTGATATTTTCAAACGGCGATACAAAGTCGAAGATGATACGGCCGTTACCGATGCGCAAATTCTCGGCATGGAAATCGCCCTCTGTACGGCTATAGCTGAAAAACGCGCACGCCCCTTTTGAGGGTTGGCTTTCATCTTTAAATCTGTGTGCACGATGAGTGCGCCTTCGGGCTGGATAAGCTCCGTGTAGTGGCGGAAGCTTTCGAGGTGAGGCTTCTTCTGTACCGTAAATGTCGAGGTGGTCAGCATCTGTTGATGTGATTACACTTGCAAAGGGACGCAAATGGTGGAAAAGAACGATCGAACTCATCTGCTTCAATCACCACAAAGGGACTCTTAGGGTTGATGAGGTAGTTAGTGCCGTAGTTCTTAGTAATACCACCGAGAAAAGCGTTACATCCCACATGGCTCTCATAGAGCAGGTGAGCTGTCATGGCTGTTGTGGTGGTTTTTCCATGTGTTCCAGCCACACAGAGTCCTTTCATCTGCTTCGTCAGAGTGCTGAGCACTTGGGCGCGCTTTATGTATCTCAAATCCATTCTCGCGAAACCACACAAGTTCTTTGTGTTCGGCAGGGAATGGCAGGTGTGTAAACCACCAGTGTTGTTTGCGGGTCGCGACATTCGGCAGGAATGAGGTCGACATTCTCCTCGTAGTGGATTTGTGCGCCTCTTCGCGGAGCCGTTCTGTAAGTTCGGCGGGCGTTTTGTCGTAACCGCCAACGAAAATTCCATTGTGAAGAAAAATAGCGCCCAAGGCGCTCATGCCGATGCCGCCTGCACCGACGAAATATACTGATTTGATTTCTTGCATGATGATATGTGATGATTCTCGAGCGGGAGTTCCGCGAGAAACTTATTGTTGTGCTAATTTCAGAACCTCGTCGGCAATGTCGGAGGCTGCATTGGGGCGCGCCAGGAGCAGAATGTTTTTACTCAGCGTTTTCAAGCGTTCATTGTCGCTCACAGTGTTAATTGCCAGTGGTAGCAAGGTGCGCTGCGCCTCATCGTCCTTGATATAGATTGCCGCATCTTTTTGCACAAGAGCGAGCGCATTTTTTGTCTGATGGTCTTCAGAAACATTGGGCGAAGGTACGAGGATCACGGCTTACCCAAAAAGGCAGAATTCTGAGATACTTCCTGCGCCGGCACGACTGATTACCAAATCGGCAGCGGCATAAGCTGATTTCATGTCGGAAATAAAGTCCATCACTTTCAAGTTGTCTGGACACCCCGCTTTCTCTAATTCTGCGTGAATACTTTCGCTGTAGTATTTTCCAGTTTGCCAAATAAACTGGATACCAGTTTGGCGACGGATGAGGTTTAAGTTTGTCAGAATGTTTCTCGTTTACGGTGCGAGCACCGAGCGAACCGCCTACGATCAGAATCGTCTTCTTCCCTGCTTCCAATCCAAACTGCTGCAATGCGTCTTCCTTAGACATGCTCTTGTCGAGCAAGTTCTGGCTGCACAGGATTCCCTGTAAACATGATTTTGTCAGCAGGGAAGAATCGCTCCATACCATCGTAAAGCCACACAAATCTTTTGGGCTTTTTCGCCAAGAGCTTATTGGTTACTCCCGCATAAGAGTTTTGCTCCTGCAAGAGGGTGGGGATGCCTGCTTTTGCAGCCATGTTGAGTGTAGGACCGCTAGCATATCCGCCTACGCCTGCAGCCACTTGCGGCTGAAAGTCCTTGATGATTTGCTTCGCCATGCGCTGGCTCTTCATGATTTTCAGTAGTACACTGATGTTTTTCAACAGGTGTTTGCGGTCGAAACCTGCGATGGGCAATCCTTTTATCTCGTAACCAGCAGCTGGAACACGTTGCATCTCCATTCGTCCTTCTGCACCTACAAAAAGGATTTTGGCATCGGGGCGCTTCTCTCGGATGGCGTTGGCAATAGAGACTGCGGGAAAGATGTGTCCTCCCGTGCCGCCACCGCTGATAATAACTCTTAATTCATCCATTTTAAGCATTCTATATATTATCTTGCAAATGTAAGGTATGAGAGGCGAAAAACAAAACAAATGCTGCTTTTTATTAATGTGTATGTGGCAGTTGTAAAATGGTATTTGCAAGTGGGGTAGAGACTTGTTTTTGCTGCCCAAAGACAAAAAGAGGTGTTTTGTTGTCTAAAAAGGAACTAAAATGAAGCTATATATGTAAAAATAAGTCTGTTAGTTCTTGTGCTAAATCTGACTTTTTATATACTCGAAAAGCCTTTTTCTGTTGATCGTTTTTAGAGGTATAGTGTGTTTTGCTTATGGAGGAAAGATGAGTGTGTACCTTTGACTCTTTATCTTTTAGCTGTTTTAAGGCGGAATAAAGGTGTGGGAAATACAATAAGGCTATCGGCTGACATCCTTATTGCGTCAGTTGATAGCCTTATTGTGCCAGCTGACATCCTTATGCGAGCAACGGTGGTGCTAAGGCTGTCGGCTTATGGTTTTGGAAAGTAAATGTTTGTTTGCAGCGTATTGAAAGTTAACTCAAAGAGGTGGGTTGGAGCTGTTATATCATTCGGTGTTTCTTCAGTTCTGTAACTGTTTGGAGCAATTCTTCGTACCACTCCTTGCCGAAGCGGCGAATGAGCGGTTCTTTCAAGAATTCGTAAACACGAAGTCTTAACTCTCGCCCCTTACGGCGCGCAGGTTCGCAAACGCTCCAGCGGTGGTGAGTTCAGTCCGATGGTGTTCGCGCCTAAATATTTTTCGCGAATGGGATATAGATAGCAAGAAATGGGCTTGCTCCATTGTGTGCGCCCTTGACGAAAAAGCGCGATCCGTCGTGCAGAAACAACAGCCATTTTTCGTGGCAGGGTGAAAAACACAATCCTTGCCATTGACGATGGAAGTGACCAAATCTCCATCTTGATCAACATACGCCACGCCTTGTTCGCGAATCACTTCGCGAGCCTTATCCGTTAGTTCGTTTTTCCACCTCTGGTAATACATTTTTCCAGTTCGCCCACTTCTCTTCTGTGAGCGGCGCACCAGAGTCGCCTTCTACACAGCAGATACCCTTACAAGCATCGAGATCGCAACAAAAAAATATTCGGTGATAATATCGGGAGAAAGAACAACGTTTCCTACTTGGATAATGTGAAGCATTTTTACCAATTTATGGGAGTTATATTGTGTTGGATGAGATAGTCGTTGCAGAGCGAAAAATGGTGGTTGCCGAAGAAACCACGATACGCCGAGAGAGGCGAAGGATGCGCACTCGTTAGAACTAGATGGCGCTGGCGATTGACAATTGCCCCTTTGTGTTGAGCGTAACTCCCCCACAAGAGGAACACCAAGTTCTCGCGCTCATCGGAAAGCAGACGCACAACGGCATCTGTAAAAGTTTCCCAGCCTTGCCCAGCATGACTGGCTGCTTGGTGAGCACGCACCGTCAGCGTGGAGTTGAGGAGCAAAACGCCTTGTTCGGCCCAGCGGCGCAGACTTCCTGTGGCGGGAGCTGGGCGATGCAGATCGCCTTCTATTTCTTTTGAAGATATTTTGCAGCGAAGGCGGCCACTGTACGCCATCGGCCACACTGAAACATAGCCCTTCAGCCTGTCCTTCTTCATGATAAGGGTCTTGGCCGAGAATAACGACCTTCACCTTGTCGAAAGGGCAAAGGTTGAAGGCGTTGAATATCTGATTACCAGGAGGGTAGCACGGCCCTGTGGCGTACTCTTTGCGAACAAACTGGGTGAGCCGACTAAAATAAGGCGCATCAAATTCACTTTGAGTTTTTCTCCCAAGAGGGGCTATCTTTACTTGCATACACTCTTTTTATTGGCGAAGGTACAATTTTGTTTCTATATTTGCTGTAACAGCTGGTATGTTTTGTTTTGTTGGTTGAGAGGCCTTTTGCTCACTTAAGGTGATAATCTATTGTCTTCTTTTACGGAAAATACTACCTTTGCAGCTGTACTCTTGAAAAATCAATAGAAATAAAAAAATATCTATACAAAACATTTATGAAGAAGTTATTACTCTTATCGTTGGCTATGATGCTGGCGCTTTCTTCTCAAGCTATCCGCCCGCGCCACATGGCGTTTCCTTACGCGCAAAGTGATGGCACCAGCTTGATGGCTTACAAGCATGGTGATGGTTTTTATGCCTTCTCCACTTCTTTGGACGATTTGGTGCTTGTGCCTAATGCTTCTGGTGATCTCTGTTATGCTGTTCTCTTGGATGGCAAACTCGTGGCGTCTTCTATGATTGCTCACGAAGAAGGAGCCCGCACGGAAGCCGAGAAGCAGTTTATCGCTGCTCACCCTCTTACTCTGGCTGAAGCTGCTGAGGCAACAACTCCCGTGAGGCATCATGAGAATGAACCACGCAGGATAATTGGTGTTTCTACCAGTGATGGTCTGGGCAAATTTGGGCAGAGCAGCACTGGCGGTGTGAATAGTATTGGTAAATACACCATTCCTGTTATCATGGCGCAGTATCCCGACTTGAAATTCCAGCCTACAACGACCATCGAGAAGATGACTCGCTACTTCAATGAAAAGGGATATAAGGAAGAAGCACAGTGTAAGGGCTCTGCTCGCGACTACTTCCTGAGTCAGAGCAACGGTATGTTCGACCCAACATTTGAGGTTGTAGCCATTGTGACCGTTCCCCAAAGCTATAAATTCTATGGGAGCAACTCCGCACGAGGTGGCGATCAGAACGTCCCTCAGTTTGTGGCGGATGCTGTGGCAGCTGCTAAAGCAGCAGGCGTTGACTTCTCTAAATATATGGTAAATGGGTCTGTACCCCTTGAGCGTTCTTTATGCAGGGTCCAGGTGAGGCTACAGAAGGCGGTAATGGTGCCGACTATATTTGGCCGCAAGAGTTCGATATCAATAAGAACATGAGCGGTTTCCATTTCAATTCTTATTTCGTGGGTAATGAGCTTGACCACAACCGCACCTTGATGGGTATGGGTGTGTTCTGCCACGAATTTGGTCATGCACTGGGTTTGCCCGACTTCTATGCAACCAACGGAAGCTATAGTCACGACGACGCTTTCGGTGCGTGGTCTATCATGGACGGTGGTGCTTTCGTTAATGGCGGACGTGCTCCTGAAGGCTACACGGCTTACGAACGTAGCGTTATGGGTTGGCTCAAAATCAAAGAACTGACCGATCCGCAGGATGTTACCCTTGACTCCTATGACACTGAGAACGGACAGCAGGCCGTGCTGATTCGCAATAGTAGCAAAGAATATTTCATCTTGGAGAACCGTCAGCCTGGAACGTGGTATCCTGCTAATCAGGGTAGCGGTTTGTTGCTAACGCGCATTGCTTATAATGCACAAGAGTGGAACTGGAATATTCCCAACAATGTGCAGACTAGAAAGCGCGCAATGGTGGTGACGGCTAACGGTGAGAAACTTTACTATAATGCTAATCAAGCTAACCTCTACGGAAATGGTGTGAACGAGATCAAGTCGTTCCCGCTCTTCGATGGTTCAAAACTGGGAACAAAACCTGTACCAGTATTACGAAAGTGGGAAAACAGATCAAGTTTAGCTTTTATGGCTGATTTGGACACTATCTACTCTGAACCTTTCGCTAAAGACCTGGGCAAATTCACGGTTCAAGATGTAAGTTTGTCGGAAGGTATCACTAAGGTGTGGCGATTCCAATCCTACTATGGGGCAAAGGGTTCAGGGCGCATGTGGGTAGTAAGAACTATGCTGCTGAGAGTTGGCTCCTTTCTCCTGTGATTGACTTGAAGTATTGCCAAAACGCAAAGCTCTTCTTCAAACACTCTACAAAGCTCTTCGGTGGAAGCAATGACCAAATCACGCTTTGGGTGCGTGAAAACGAAAGCGACACTTGGGAAGCAAGTGACCGATATTACTTTATCCCACCTCAGATTGGAGTTTTATCGATGCCGCTCCGCTGGGTGTTTCTCTGGCTGAGTACGACGGCAAAACCGTACAACTCGGTTTCAAATACAGCAGTACCGATCAGGCTGCTCCACATGGAATATCAAGAACCTCTTGCTTACAGGAAAGAACACTACGCCTACAAGCGTCCAGACAGTGCCAAATATGGTTCCTTCCACGCGTGTGGTGTACGATCTCCAAGGTCGCCGCGTTGAGAATCCCACTAAGGGCCTCTATATCGTGAACGGCAAGAAAGTTCTCTTCTAAGTTTTAACGGGTTATTCCGTAACAGAACATTTGTTTATAAAGGCTGCCGCCTACTCTTCAACAGAGTGCGGTGGCCTTTTCTTTATCTCCAACCGATCTGTTGTTTTAGTACGCAACTCCTAATCAAGAGTCTTTGAAACTTTTTCTATCGGAAAAACGCATAAAGAATGCCTCTTCATCCATATTCTTATTGTGTTTTCAAATACAATAGGATATCAGCTAACATCCTTATTCTGTCAGCCAGCAGCCTTATTGTAGCAGGATGCACGATAAGGGAACTAAAATAATGAGGTACGCTCTTCTCCTATGTTTTTTATTTTTGTTGTCACGTCGTCACGTTGTCGCAATTGTGTGGTAACTATCTGGAAGAGTGTGTGTTGTGTGCGAGACAACAGTGTGACAACAAAAAAATGAGATGGGTTTTGTTGTCACGCACATAAGTGTTTGTTTACCAGTGTGCTTTCCTCGGTGTGACAACGTGACGACAAAAAAACGAGTTTTTCTCTGGTAGGAGAGAGGAGGGGTACTCTACGGCTTGTAGTGTAACACTTCTTCCAGCATATTCTTTAGTATTGTTTCTTTCTCTCTTGTTTCGAAGAGGTTGGAATTGTCGATTTTTCAGGGTTGAAAAACTGGGCAGATAATTTTTCTATTTTACTTCCTTATTTTGTAATAATTTGTTACCGAAATGTAGGTTCTTCTTCGTTCATGCCTCAAGTCGCTAAACCTGTTGAGCATCGGGGTGTTCTTCTACTTTTTGCTATATTTAAGGTGTGGTTCAGAAAAATAGCACTAATTTTGCGCCCGAAAAATAAATAGCGCAACATGTCAGACCCCAAAAACTTAGTTATCGTTGAGTCCCCGCAAAAGCAAAAGACCATAGAACGCTTTCTCGGCAAGGACTTTAAGGTGATGTCCAGCTTTGGACACATTCGCGATTTGAAGAAGAAAAAAATTTCGGAGTTGACTTAAAAAGTTTCGAGCCACAATACGAAATCCCCTGCTGATAAGAAAAAAACGTTGTTAAAGAACTCGCGCTCAAGCCAAAAAGGCCGAAACCATCTGGCTTGCATCCGATGAGGACCGCGAAGGAGAGGCCATCAGTTGGCACTGGCAGAGATTCTGAAACTTGACCCTAAGAGTGCAAATCGAATTGTATTCCACGAAATCACCAAGTCTGCCATACTCAACGCCCTCGAACATCCGCGCCACGTTGATCTCAACCTTGTTGATGCTCAGCAAAGCGCGCCGCGTGCTCGACCGCTTGGTAGGTTTCAAACTTTCTCCTGTCCTTTGGCGAAAAGTGCGTCCGAATCTTTCTGCAGGTCGTGTGCAGAGTGTGGCAGTTCGCCTGATTGTGGAGCGCGAGCGTGAGATACAAAATTTTGAGAGTCACGCCAGTTATGCTGTTAGTGCTTTGTTTGAGCTACGCAATGGAGCAGCACTGAAAGCAACGCTTCGCAGTCATTTCACGACGAAAGAAGAGGCGCGTGCTTTCTTGGAGAGCTGCAAAACAGCCGAATTCCATATTGACAGCGTCACCGCCCGCCCCACAAAGCGCACACCGGCTCCTCCTTTCACTACTTCAACGTTGCAACAGGAGGCAGCGCGCAAACTTAGGGTTCCCGTTGCGCAAACGATGCGCGTGGCACAAGGTCTCTACGAACGCGGTCTTATCACCTATATGCGTACCGACTCTATGAATCTGAGCGACTTGTGTTTGAACACTTGCGGCCCAGTGATTGAGAAGATGGCGGGGAAAGAGTACCACAAACGCCGCACTTATCATACCAGTGCTAAGGGAGCGCAGGAAGCTCATGAGGCAATTCGCCCTACACACTGGACAACGAGGAGATCACGGGTACTGCTCAAGAGAAGCGTCTCTATAGCCTTATTTGGAAACGTACTATTGCTTGCCAAATGGCCGATGCAGAGCTGGAGAAGACAACCGTCGAAATCAGTATTAGCACCAATGCTAACGAACGTTTTGTTTCGACAGGAGAGGTAGTGAAGTTTGATGGTTTTCCTCCGCGTTTATCGTGAGAGCCACGACGAAGAAAAATAATGAAGAAGAGGAAAAGCTGCTCCCGAAAATGAGTGAAGGCGACGTGCTGAAACGCCAAGAAATTGTTGCGCAAGAGCGTTTCACTTCTGCTCCGCTTCGCTATAATGAAGCATCCCTCGTACACAAACTCGAAGAACTTGGTATTGGGCGTCCCTCTACCTATGCTCCGACGATTTCCACCATACAGCAACGCGAATATGTTGCCAGAGGCGATAAGGCAGGCGAAAAGCGAAAAGTGAATGTGCTCAAACTGAAAGATAATCGCATCAGCGAATCGAATCCGCAAGAAACGTTCGGCTCTGAAAAGAAGAAGCTCATTCCAACAGATATGGGTCTTGTTGTGAACGATTTTTCTTACACAGTTCTTCCCTGAAATTATGGACTATAACTTTTACAGCTAAAGTGGAAAAGGATTTCGACCATGTGGCTGAAGGAAAGGAGAACTGGCATGAACTGATGCGCAACTTCTACGCCAGCTTTGAACCGCAAGTGGAGAAGATTCTCAATGAGAAAACAGAGCATAAAGTGGGCGAACGAGAACTCGGCATTGATCCCACAACGGAAAAACAATCAGCGTGAAAATTGGTCGTTTCGGCCCGATGGTTCAGTTGGGCACAGCAGACGAAAGCGAGAAGCCTCTCTTTGCATCTCTCCATGCAGATCAAAGCATAGAGACAATTACGCTCGAAGAGGCTTTGGACCTCTTTAAGCTTCCGCGCACTTTGGGCGAGTTTGAGAATAGTCCTGTTGTTGTGAATACGGGTCGTTTCGGACCTTATGTGCTTCATAACAAAAAATTCTCTTCCATTCCCGCGGGAGAAGATCCTCTCAATGTCACCCTGGAGCGCGCCATCGAAATCATACAAGAGAAGCGCGCAGAGAAGCAAAACGCCACATCCTGACGTTTTGAAGCAGAAGGCATCGAGGTCTTGAACGGGCGGTTCGGTCCTTTTATCAAGTATGAGGGTAAGAACTATAAAATCCCCAAGGCGCAACACGAAACAGCTGCTAAACTAACGCTGGAAGATTGTAAGAAAATCATCGAAGCCGAAAGCAGCAAGCCTGCAAAAACCACCTCTCGCCGTACGCGTCGATGAAAGCCATCATCCTCATTGGCTATATGTGTGTCGGGAAGACCACAATAGGTAAAAAGAAATTAGCCAAGCGCCGTGGGCAGATGTTCTACGACCTCGATTGGTACATCGAAGAACGCTTCCGCAAACGTGTTCCCCAGATTTTTGCAGAAGAGGGTGAGAAGCGTTTCGCAAGAAAAGAGCGCAATATGCTCCACGAAGTAGCTGAATTTGAGAACGTCGTAGTGAGTTGTGGAGGCGGAACACCTTGCTTCTTCGATAACATCGACTACATGAACCAAGCAGCAGAGGTGATCTATCTCAAAGCCTCTCCCGAAACCATCCTTTCCCATCTAAAAAAATCAGCAAAGGGAAGCGACCCTTACTGGAAGGAATGAGTCCCGAGGAGCTGCAAACGTTTGTGACAGATCAAATACAGGCACGTGAGGATTTCTACCTCCGTGCTCGCCACGTGGTTGATGTAGATGTGCTCGACTCGGCCGAAAAGATCAACCGCTTGGTGGAACTCATAGAAACAGAAATCAAATAAGAACAAAACATACTATACTCTACCGAAAGAATGAAGAAATGGAGAATTGAAGACTCGGAAGAGCTCTACGGCATCAAAGGCTGGGGAGTGAGTTACTTCGGAATCAACGATAAAGGTCACGCCTATGTTTCACCACGTAAGAACGATGTGAAAATCGACTTAAAGGAAGTGGTCGACGATTTGAATGAGCGCGATATTACAGCTCCTGTTCTGTTGCGTTTTTCCTGACATTTTGGATAATCGTATTGAGAAAACGTCCGAATGCTTTAATATCGCTGCAAAAGGAGTACGACTTTCAAGCCGAACACTTTATCATTTTCCCCATTAAGGTGAATCAGATGCGCCCTGTTGTGGAGGAGATTATCAGCCACGGCAAGAAGTACAACCTCGGATTGGAGGCAGGTTCAAAGCCGGAACTTCACGCTGTAGTAGCCACTAATATGGACTCCGATAGTCTCATTATTTGCAACGGCCATAAGGACCAAAACTACATTGAGTTGGCTCTGTTGGCTCAAAAGATGGGAAAGCGTATCTTTCTTGTTATTGAGAAATTGCCCGAATTGGAAATTATCGCTAAAACAGCCCAGAAGTTGGGCGTTCGCCCCAATATCGGTATCCGCATCAAGTTGGCTTCCAGCGGTGCGGGTAAGTGGGAAGAAAGCGGAGGCGATGCTTCTAAGTTTGGCCTCTCTTCTGCTGAATTGCTCGAAGCACTCGAATTGCTCGATAAGATGGAGATGCGCGACTGCTTGAAACTTATCCATTTCCACATCGGTAGTCAGATTACGAAGATACGCCGCATCTCTACAGCTTTGCGTGAGGCTTCTCAATTCTACGTACAGTTGCGCAATTTGGGCTTCGACATACAGTTTGTGGATTGCGGTGGCGGTCTCGGAGTAGACTATGACGGGACGCGTTCGTCCAATTCTGAGAGTTCGGTGAACTATTCTATTCAAGAATATGTTAATGACTGCGTCTACACCTTTGTGGATGCTGCCAATAAGAATAATATCCCTCATCCCAATCTTATTACAGAAGGCGGACGCAGCTTGACAGCGCATCACAGTGTGCTCATTCTCGACGTGCTCGAAAGCGTACACCCAACGATGATGTCTGATGATTTTGAAATTTCTGAATCGGATCATCAGCTCGTTAAGGACTTAAATGAGATTTGGGAAAAGCTGTCGCCTCGCTCCATGCTGGAAGATTGGCACGATGCGGAGGACATTCGCGAAGAAGCTCTTGATCTCTTCCGAATGGGTATGATAGATCTCAAGACGCGCGCGCAGATTGAGAGCATCTATTGAGTATCACCAATGAGGTGGCCGAACTCGTTCACCATCAGAAGCATGTTCCCGATGAGCTTCGCGATATTGATAAGCGCATTGCAGACAAATATTTCTGCAACTTCTCTCTCTTCCAGTCGATGCCCGACAGTTGGGCGCTGGATCAAATCTTCCCCATTATGCCCATTGATCGCCTCGATGAGCGTCCCTCGCGCAACGCCACCCTTCAGGACATCACCTGCGACTCAGATGGAAAAGTGGGCACTTACGTTAACAACGGCCACCAAAAAAACCTATCTGCCGCTCCACGCTATCCGCAATGGTGAGCACTACTATATAGGCGTGTTCCTCGTGGGAGCTTATCAGGAAATATTGGGTAATATGCACAATCTCTTCGGCGATACCAATGCCGTTCATATCAGTGTTAATGATGACAGTTATACCATTGATAAAACCATTGACGGAGAAACAGTGGCCGATGTGTTGGAGTATGTGCAATACGACCCCAAGCGCCTCGTTCGCCGCTTAGAGAGTTGGGTGAGCAAGGCTGTTGCTGAAGAAAAAAATCACTACGGAAGAAGGCAAAGAGTTTATCTCCAACTATCGTGCAGGCCTCTATGGCTACACCTATTTGGAATAATTTCTTTCATCTTTATACTCATATCGGCGAACAGAGTCAGCAAAGAATTCTGTTCGCCGCTTTTTGTTTATTCTAACAAAGGAATCACACTTTAATTTCATTATCTATAAATATATTATCTTTGCGCCCATTCTATTTTTGCAAACATATAATAAGCAACAAATATGGAAAATAATGAAAAAACATTGTGGGGGGTAGTGAAAGGATACTTCAATGCATTGCCCGATAAGGCGGAAGAAGCCAAAACGATAGAGCAAATCAGTAGTGGAGTTACCTTTCATGGCGCCAATCTTTGGGTATTGGTCTTTGCCGTCTTCATAGCTTCTTTAGGACTGAATGTGAACTCCACCGCAGTAATCATTGGTGCGATGCTTATCTCTCCCCTGATGGGTCCCATTGTTGGAATGGGATTAGGAATCGGTATTAGTGATTTGGCTCTGCTGAAGCGGTCAATCAAGAATTATCTTGTGGCGACAGGCATTAGCGTATTGACCGCCACACTCTATTTTTCTTATAACACCACTCACTGAGGCGCAGTCGGAACTCTTGGCGCGCACATCGCCAACGCTCTACGACGTACTGATAGCTCTTTGTGGTGGTGCAGCAGGTATCTTAGCGCTCTCAACGCGCGGCAGCGGGAATGTCATTCCAGGCGTGGCAATTGCAACAGCCCTTATGCCACCTCTCTGCACAGCAGGTTACGGACTTGCTATGGGCGAACCGAGTTTCTTCTTCGGGGCGTTTTATCTCTATTTTATCAACACTGTTTTCATTACCTTGACCACATTTGTTGGCGTGCGTATGTTGCGTTTCAAGCAAAAACAATTCATTGATGCAGCACGTATGGTCACTGTGAAGCGCTACATCATCGGAATCGTGGTACTCACAATGCTTCCCGCAGCTTATATGACTGTACAGATTATCCGACAAAGCGTGTTGGAAAACAATAGTAACCGTTTTTGTTCGCAACGAACTCGCTTTCAAAGGTACACAGATTATCTCTCAACAGTTTGATACTAAACACAAGACGCTAAACATTGTTGCGGTAGGTAAAATTATTTCAAAAGAGGAAATAGCTAAAGCAGAAAAGATGCTGGAATCCTATAATCTCGAAGACTATAAGCTGCATATCATTCAAGGTTTGCAATCAGATAGTTTGCTTCTTGCAAATCAGCAATATAGTTATTCTTCAGGTAATACGCAAGCCAGTCAGCAAAAACTCATAGAGCAAGTTGCACAACTTGGAGAGCTAGAGCAACAACTCAACGCCTACCAACAATATGCTACACTCACCAAGGAAATTCACACCGAACTCAAAGCTGTGTGCCCCTCAGCAAAGAGTATCAGTATCTCTCGTGTAACGGAAGCGAAGACTGATACCGCTGCCAGTCAAGAATATGTTATGGCCGTGGTGAATTGTCCGCGCTCTTAGCTCTCCAGATCGTCAGCGATTGCAAGAATGGCTAAAAGCACGAACCAAATCGGATAGTTTGCGCGTCATAGTAACCTCCTTTTAGTTTTTGCTTTGCTAAATCCTAAAAGAGCTTCCCTCTGTGAATGAACGAGGGAAGCTCTTTCTTTGGTATGTTCGTGACTCCTGCTAAGAGGGCAAAAAGAACTTGCTTTATACTGATAATCTACTCAAAAAAATAATCATATTGCTCAACTGAAGAAAAATAATCATTTGACCAGATATTTAGCTCACTCGGTTGACGAACAAAAGGTAGAACATCGCTTTTTGACTTGGTTTTATATCGGCTGTAGATAGGCGTTCTTTTAGCTGTTCAAGAAAGGATTCTCTACTGATTGCTTTCTGATTAAACTGAAGTACACGTTCTTGCAAATGTGTGAAATTGAGAGGTACATTGTGGCGAACATACCATTCGAAGTCGTACCAGTCACGCCCTTTAACGCGGTTCTTCCAAACGCGATAAACCAAGGCGTGCATCTTCCCTGCAAACAAGTCTGGAAGAGTAAAGCAACGCGCCAAAAAAAGATTCAGGCAGAAGGAGCAGTTTTTGTTCTGTGCGAAACTTTAAAGGCGGTTGAATGTCTACTTCAATTTTTATCTTGACCGACTTTTTCTGTCTGAAAAAGTGATGTCGTAAACGTCCGTATTATCTTTTAAGAAAGCAGACTCTACCTTTCCAAAGTGCTTTTTTTATCTTTCTTCTTTATTTCAACATCTCTGCCCACCATTGCAAATTCGTCAATGATAGGTTGGAAGTATTGTGAGAAATTGAAATCGGCTTTTTGGAGCAAGGAGGGAGAAGTCCATATCTTCCGAAAAAAACGCTGTAAGCCGTGGAAAATGCGGAGACAGGTGCCGCCATAGAAAGCTGCCACATCAAAGAATCCTCCGTGGTATAAACCTGCGAGAATGATTTGTTGATTCACTTCAAACACGGCATTGCGCTTTTGCTGTTCTGTCGACTGGTCGTAAGCCGTTAGCATCTGATTGTAAATATCGTTCATCGCTTCAAGTAATTTATAAGTGTTTGGACTGACTTCGCCTTTTTCCCGACTTCTACATATCTTTCAAAAAAATGCTTCTGTCCATATTGCGGAAATCTTCCATATCCATTCGTATGTCTTCTTCTATGTATGTTTCAACATCCTTGAAGTATCTCAGATTTACCAGTGGCGAATGTGCGATCAGGTCGCAGAGAGCCTTTTCGGGAGTGGCCATTTTGAAAGCATAGTTTTTGCTTATTGATGGAGGTTACTCCAATGTGGAAAGCGTCACGACTCATCGCGAAGTAATCAAAACGCCCAATAGGTGTGTCGAATGTTCGAGAGTGCTTGATAGTCATTGACTGTGTCGTGTAAACTTCCTCTGGTATCAACCCATAATATCTTAATGCGGAAGACATCGAAACATAAGATGGCGAATAGAGATGATTAGCAATCAATTCTGTTGAAAGTGCCACCCGCGATTCGGCTGGGGCAACAACATAGAGCCCTTTCTTGAGTCGGATGATTTTACCTCCTAACTCAAGATTGCGTACTTTCTGATTTCCTGCCTTCACCTCTGAAAACATTGAAGCGATCGTGGCAGTGCTTACAGGGATATTGCCAATTTGTTCTATGTTCGTAATCATAGTGCAAAAAGTAGTCAATTTTTGAACAGCAAACTAATTGTTTGTTGTTTTTTTCTGTTCGAAATTTAACTATTTTCTTTGAGAAGCTATGCACGATGATAGATGTTTCAATCAGTGGGAGAGTATGAAAAAGTAGGGAGAAAAGGAGTTCAGAAGAGCAAGATTAGTGGCAGCGTAGATACAATAAGGGTGTCAGCTGACGCAATAAGGAAACCAGCTGACAGCCTTATTCTGTCAGTCGACAGCCTTATTGTATTTGCGGGTAGGCGGAAGGAAGGAGGAAATGGTGTGGAGGTGTACTTCTCCTGTAGTTTGATTGTGTGTCGTCACGTCGTCACGTTGTCACGCTAGATGGTTAAAGTGTTGAAATCGTTTGTGTTATGTGTGTGACAACGTGGTGACAACAAAAATGAGAAAAGAAAAAGTTGTTGTCACGCCTTTAAGATGTTGGTTGTCAGAAGGTTTTTATTTATCTGTGACAACGTGACAATGAAATAACGTTTTTTTATAGGGAGCGAAATAGAAGTATTGGTGTCGTGCATGCAGAAGTTAGAAGAGCGTGGGTTCGTCTTCGGGTAGTAGTTTTGTAGCTTCGGCGGTGGTAGGAGAGCAGCCATGGCGGCGAATACCCTCGCGATGTAGGGGCTGTGGGGTAGCCGGCATTGTGGTCCCAACCATAGAAGGAAACTCTTTGTGAAGTTTCTGCATGTAGTCGTCGCGGTAAGTTTTGGCCAAGATAGAGGCGGCTGTTATCGACTCGTATTTTCCATCGCCTTTGACGATAGTTTGATGCGGTGTAGTGCCGTAGGGGAAAAAAATTTGTTGCCGTCGACAATGATAAATTCAGGACGTACTTGTAGTTGATCCAGGGCGCGGTGCATAGCCAGAATAGAAGCCTGGAGGATGTTGATACGGTCGATTTCCTGCGGTGTGACAATGCCAATGGCCCAGGCTATTGCGTCGCGCTCTATTTCTTCACGCAATCGGTAGCGCTTGTGGGCGGAGAGCTGCTTAGAATCGTTGAGTCCTTCATTGTGATAGTCCTCGGGGAGAATCACTGCCGCGGCATAAACGCTACCCGCCAGACAGCCGCGACCAGCTTCGTCGCAACCGGCCTCGAGAGGATATGTGCTAAAATGAGAAGCAAGCATGGATTTTTGTTTTTCAAAAAGAAACCGCGAACCAAGAGGGTACGAACGCATCGTGCCTGGTTGGTCGCGGAGGATGTGGATAAGAAAAGGAAATTATTCTACGCGTACGGCAGTGCCAGAGCATACCACCATCAGCATAGAACCCTTAGCACCTACGGTTTCGTAGTCGAGGTCGATGCCTACAACAGCGTTAGCTCCCATGGCGGCGGCACGTTCGCGGATTTCCTGTAGTGCTGTTTCTTTGCCTTCCTTGAGCACCTCTTCGTAGGGAGCCTGCGCGACCACCGAAGAAATCGCGTAAACCAGCGAAGAAATCGCGCACGACATTTGCGCCGATAATGGTTTCTGAGGTTACGATACCCTAAATACTGCTGGATAGTGTGTCCTTCAATTGTTGGAGTTGTAGTGAGTAACATAATAGTATGATGTATTGTGCAGCAGTGCTGCGGTTAAAACATTTTTCTTACTCTTTCGATGCCCGCTATGAGTGTATCCACTTCGGACTGTGTGCTATAGAGGGCGAAACTGGCGCGGCACATTCCTTCCACGCCATAATGCTCCATGACGGGTTGTGCGCAGTGATGCCCTGTGCGGATAGCGATGCCGAGGCGGTCGAGTAGGGTACCGATGTCGAGCGGGTGAATATCGCCCACGTTGAACGCCACAACGGCATCTTTCCCTTCGCTGGTGCCGTAGAGGTGCATACCTTCAATCTGGCTCATTTGCTGCATAGCATAGCGCGTGAGAGCTTGTTCGTGGGCATGAATCTTGTCCATGCCGATAGAGTCGACATAGTCGAGTGCAACGGCCAAGGCGTGTGAGCCTACATAGTCGGGCGTGCCTGCTTCAAATTTGTAGGGGAGTTTCTCGTAAGTGGTGTGTTCGAACGTTACGCGGCTAATCATTTCTCCACCGCCTTGATAGGGCGGCATCTGCTCAATAGCGATTCGCGGCCGTAGAGAACGCCAATGCCGGTAGGGCCGTAAACTTTGTGGCCACTAAAGGCGAGGAAATCGCAATCGAGATCTTGAACATCTACATTGAAATGGGGAACACTCTGTGCGCCATCTACGAGGATATGTGCCCCGTGTGCATGAGCGATGCGCCCCATCTCTTTAACAGGATTGACCGTTCCGAGCGTGTTGCTAACATGAGCCACGCAAACGAGGCGCGTGTCTTCGGTGAAGAGTTTTTCATAGTTCTCCATCTCAATCTCTCCTTTCTCGTTGAAAGGGATCACTTTGATTCGGCAGCCTTTGCGTTCACACAGCATTTGCCACGGCACAATATTGGAATGGTGTTCCATTTCGCTGATGAGGATTTCGTCGCCTTCTTTCAAAAATGCCTCGCCGTAGGAACTGGCCATGAGATTGAGGCTTTCGGTTGTGCCGCGCGTGAAGAGGATTTCTGATGTGGAGCGGGCGTTGATGAACTGACGAACGCGCTCACGAGCGTTTTCGTGAAGTTCGGTTGCTTTCTGGGAAAGGTAGTGTACGCCGCGGTGAACATTGGCGTTCACGCTCTGATATTCCTCTGAAATAGCATCAATGACACACTGCGGTTTTTGCGTAGTGGCCGCATTGTCTAAAATAAATCAACGGACGATTATAGACCATTCGGGAGAGAATTGGAAAGTCGGCCCGAACTTTCGAATCAATATATGTATTCATTTCTTTAATGTGCTAATGTGGGGAATGTGGAAATGTGCTAATGTGCTAATGTGGGGAATGTGCTAATGTGAGAAAAGTGGGAATGTGTTAATGCGAGGAATGTGCTAATATGGGAATGTGCTAATGTGCTAATGCTGTAGCCCGTAGGTTCATTAGCACATTTTCTCATTAGCACATTAGCACATTATATTAGCATTAAAACATAAAAAGTTTAATTACAGATGTCTTGCATCTTGCAGCCGTCGCAATGACGCAACTCTCCGCGAAAAACGGAGTTCAACCAAATGGGAGAGGCGTTCCCGCAAAGGCTCGAGCGTCACGTGTTGAAGAACATCGTTAATGAAAGCGTGCTGAAGCAATAGGCGAGCTTCCTGTTCGGGAATACCCCGCTGACGCATATAGAAAAGTGCGTTTTTCATCGAGCTTTCAACCGTAGATCCGTGATTACACTTTACATCATCTGCGTAGATTTCGAGCATGGGTTGAGCGTAAGCACGGGCGTCCGGACTGACACAAAGGTTGGAGTTGGTTTCTTGAGAGGCCGTTTTTTTGTGCGCCTGCTTGAACGAGAACTTTTTCCAGCAAAAGCGCCTACGCTTTTTGTCGTCAAGTACGTATTTGTAGAGTAAGTCGCTGGTACACTCTTCGGCGTTGTGGTCGATGAGGATATTATTGTCCACGTGCTCTTGTGCATTTGCAATCACTGCGCCATAAGCATTGATGGCGGCGTGGCGCCCAACGAGGTGAACGTCCATCAAGTTGCGCGTTGTGCCGTTATGGAGAGTCATGCCGTTGAAAGTTACTTCGCTCCGCTCCTGCTGCTCTATGTACATATTGCTGAGGTGCGTATGTGTGTCAGCCGTTTCTTCTAACGAATAGAGATGCAATTTTGAATTTTTTTCCTGCAAAGATTTCAACGACTTGCGTTGTGAGACTGCGTTGCTCTGTGGGGCTTTCGTCGCAGAAGAGTATCGTACCTTCTGCTCCCTCTTCTGCCACGATGAGAACGCGGCGGTTCGACATAAAATCAATAGTGGCCGCACTGACATTGACTATTTGCAGCGGGCGTTCCAGTTTCTTACCAGCAGGGATATGAATCAAAATCCCATCTTGTGCCAGCATCGTGTTTAGCTCCGATACAGCGTCGCGTTGCTGGGTGGCCAAGCGATTGTAGTAGGGTTTGATGAATTCTGCATTTTCTCTGAAAGAAAGTTTTGCAGGAACCACAGTGTCGTTGACCACGTAAGCCACATCGGCACTCATCTTAGGAATGCTGCAACGATAAACTTCGTAGGGATCAACACTTAGCGGAATCCGTTTGAGATTCAAACCATAGTCGGGCGCTAAAACCTTTTCTAAGTCGGTGTATTTATAACGCTCCACTTTCTGTGTAGGAAGTCCGTGCTGCTGCAAGTTGTCGAAAGCAGTTTGTCGTTCTGCATTCATTACCGGGCAGGAACCTTCCTCAATCACAGTACGCTGCGAAGCGAATAAGTCCAGATATTGTTGGATGGCACTCATTGTTTTTTTCTGCTTCTTCAATAATCCATTCGAATCCTTTTCTCCTCGATATCGTAACCCAGTTGGGCACTGCCGCTACGCACAACTCGTCCGTTGACGAGGACGTGAACGAAATCGGGCTTGAGATAGTCGAGCATACGCTGGTAGTGGGTGATGACCATAGCGCTCGTCTTCTCCGTGCGGAGTTGATTAAAAACCCTCCGCCACGATGCGCAATGCATCCACATCGAGTCCAGAGTCAGTCTCGTCGAGAATACTGAAAGTGGGTTCGAGCACTGCCATTTTGGAATATCTCGTTGCGCTTGCGCTCACCGCCGCTAAAGCCCTCGTTCACACCACGCCCCATGAAATGAGCATCGAGTCCAACAAGTTTGCGTTTCTCACGCAAGAGTTTAAGAAAATCACTCGCGCTCATAGGATCTTGACCGAAGTAGGTGCGTTTTGCATTGACGGCGGCACGCATGAAGTTGGTCATAGAAACTCCCGGAATCTCTGTGGGAGCTTGAAAAGACATGAAAATGCCCCTCATGGGCGCGGTCTTCAGGCTTCATAGCTAAAAAGGTCCTTACCATTGAAGCTGATGCTGCCTTCTGTGACTTCGTATTTAGGGTTGCCCACCAGTACGTTCGACAAGGTAGACTTGCCTGAACCATTTGGACCCATAAGGACGTGGACTTCACCATCATTGATGGTTAAGTTAACTCCTTTAAGAATAGCTTTTCCCTCCACTTCTGCATGGAGATTTTTTTATTTCGAGCATGACTTATTTTATATAGATGTATATTATATGCAAAAAAATAGAGATAAAAACTGTACGACAAAAATACGCGCCAAAAAGGCTCTGCTGTAATTAGAAAGTAATATGGCAAAGAAAACAAATAAAAAAATGCGAAGAATGTGAAGAATAGTTGCATAATGAAAAAAACTATCTTTATATTTGCCACGGGACTATTTAAGAATAGAGAGTCTCTAACAAAACACTACTAACAATATCTAACACTTATCCCTATGAAACATTTCTATTCGAGGACTGCAATGCTGCTGGCAATGTTTTTTTGCCCTGCATTGTAGCTAGTGCTCAGACCGTTTATTCGGCTGTAGGGTTTGGCGAGGGTAATTATCTCAAGACGATAACCCCTGGTCAGAAGGTCTGCTTGCAGGCGGCCCGTGCTTCATCTACTTGCGTGCTGGATACAGCCCTTACGGAGAATTTGAAGACTGCAATTACCGATAATGGTGTGTGGGAATTTCAAGTTGCCAATGAGGCTACAAACCAGTACTATCTCTTCAATCCCTGCCAGTGGCAAGTATTTAGGTCTCGGCACGAATGAAGATGGTTACGCATTCTTCACTATGAAAGCTTCACAGCGTAATGCGGAAGCCTTCTATGTGAGAACTTCTGAAAACTATGCTAATGCTGCCGCAGTTCCCTGCCGATGCAGATTGGGGAGCAGTTACTTTTGATTCTTATCCAGGTGCTCTTATTTTTTTACGTTCTCTGATTGGGGCGCTCCAACGAAATCTGTCCACTATCAGATGTTTGCCGCTCCTGGTAAAGCTACTGGCTTCACCAATCAGAGTCAATCCAATTGCTGGTATGCCTATGCTGTTGAAGAGGTGAAGGGACTCGATAAACTTTCAGCTGTCTTTAACCAATACTTTCCTGCTGGTACTAACGATGAGTTTGTGGCAGGTTCTGAACCCGGTAATATCCCGCAAGATAAGTTTGACGCTTTGCAGGAAGTTTTTCGAACGTGCACAACAACTCATCAACGAGTCAAGCACCAACGTGGAAGCTTGTAACAAAAGCTTGTGTTGACATAGAAAAAAAGCTTACAAGGCAGCCCGCGCAAGCATTATCCCATTTACTGAAGGCTACTATTTCATTGTGAACAATAGTGGAGATGCTGCTGGTATGTTTGAAACTAATAATGAGATGCACTTTAATAAGGCGTCTTGGACACGTCCCGAGCATCCTACAGCAAATGATATGGCCTATATATGGAAGCTTGTTCCAGCTAATAGTACTCCCAATAATTTCTATCTCCAGAATTATCTGACAGGTAATTATACAGGTTTTATCAATGCTTTTTCAACCGTTATTCCGACGGTCACTGAGAAAAACCAAATCTATGAGATCTTTAATTTCCCAGGTCAAAGGGCTACTTCGCACTTCAGGCACAAGGCTCTGAGATGCTGATTCATGCAAATACGAGCGGTGCTAATACTGTTGTGTTCTGGGATTCTTCTCATAAGAATTCAGCTTGGCAGCTTTTCCGTATCTCTCAAGAAGACGTTGATGCCCTTCAGGCTGCTCTCGAACAAGAACAGGCTAAGAAGCATCTGACAGAACTCTACGAACAAGCTTCTGGATACTATCAGAAAGGTTTGGCCTATAGCTCCGCCGCCACTGTTGGTGATTATCCTGCCACGGTTGATGGTTTAGTGACAAAGGCTGCTCAACTATCTACTAATGCGCAAGAACCGAGCGAAGGTCCTATTGCAGGTCTCGTTGATGGCGACTTAAAAACATTCTTCCATACGGCTTGGAGCGTTGCGCTACCCGATGTTAAATACGCCTGTCTGACAGCTGATCTCGAAAAAGCTGTTGGTGCAATCACACTGAAGTATGCTAAGCGTTACAATGCCAATCCAGGCGGTTTGCCCTTAAAGGTTCGTGTTTTCGCTTCTAACGATTCGATCAATTGGGTAGAACAATCTTTGGTTTCTTTCTCCTTTACAGATTCTGCCACTATTGATAATACAAAAATTGCCAACTATATTGGTCGTACATCTGTAGCCTTTAAAGATGGAGAGAAATATCGCTATGTTCGTTTGCAGGTGGAGAGTAATCTCGGTAGTGCTCGTGCAAAAGGCAATCTCTATTTCTATCTCGGTGAACTTCGTATCTATGAAGCTGCGTATGATAAAGACCACTCATTGGCTGAAAATGTAGATCAAACCGTTCGTAAGAACTTTGTAGATCAGCTCACAGCCGCGGCCACAGCTATTGCTTCTGGCACAGCAACGCAGGCAGGTGTTGATGCTCTCAAAGCAGCTTTTGAAGCCTATAAGGCCGTTTATCCTGATCCCGCAGCATTGAAGGCAGAGATTGCTAAGTTGAAGACTCTTGCTAATGCAGCTGTAGAAGGCGACAACTTTGGTGAATACACTGCTGGAGCTAAGGATACTTTCCAAGCTGCTTTAGATGCTGTTGCAAACCACGTTGACGACTATAAAACAATGGCACTCCTCGAGAATGCTAAGTCTCAACTCGCTGAGGCCGCTAAGGCTTTTGATGCAGCGCTCCACAAACCAGCAACGGGCGACATCGTATTCTTCCGCGCCAACTCTACTACGGCTTTGTCAATAAGCAGTTTGTTTATGCAGGAAGCAACAGTACGCAGTCGACATTGCGTTGGGGTGGCTACTCTGCTGAAGATGGCGAAGATGCCAACCTGAACAATCGTCTCAACTATATGTGGCTGGTAACGGCTAACGCTGACGGCTCTTATTCTTTCAAGAACATCGGTACAGGTCTCTATATGGCAGGTCGCACCACCAAGGCTTCTTCTAAAGAAAATGACCTTCGTTTGGCTGCCCCTGGTTCAGAAACTCCTATCAACCTCTTGTTGGAAGGTGCGCCAAAGGCTTCCAGCTTCCAGATGAACTTAGGTGTTGGAACATATCTCCGCTTCTACACTCGTGGCGATATAGTTTACTCAGACAACGGTTCAAGTGCTGACTCTTATTTCACTATCGAAAAAGCCACTGCATGGGGTGAGAGTTCTTTCTTAGGCTTTTACGGCACAACGCCCAACGCCTTGCACATTACCTTATGAGGTTGAAGCTTCAATTGGCGATGAAGGTACGCTCTACAAGGTGGCAGGTCTCTTCAAAGAAGGTGAGACAACAACGCTCGAGCTTACGGCGTATGCTGCTACGGATAGAATCCCAGCGGGCACTCCGTTTATCGTAGTGATCAACGAAAACTTGTATGGTGCCAACTTCTTCCCAACGGCTACTTCTCTCAAGGACTTCAACTATAGTTATGAAGGACATTCCGTGAATGGTCTTTGTGGTACGCTCGACAGAACACCGATGAAGGCTGGATATGGTTTGTTTAGCAAAGGCAAGATTATTGTTGCAACGAGCGAAGACGTTCTGGGTGCTAACTCTGCTTATCTTGACTTCACCGTTCCTATGCTGACTGCTAGGCTGAGTATTCTGTTCCAGTTGAGGGCTTCACCGTTACGGGAATCACGCAGACTGTTGTTCCTCAGCAGAATGCTGCCATCTATGATCTCCAAGGCCGTCGCGTGCTGAAGGCACAGAAGGGCCTCTACATCATCAATGGCAAGAAAGTTGTGGTGAAGTAGTTTAAGATAGAATTATCCTACTTATAAATATATCCCCGAAAGTTGGCCGTAGCTCAACTTTCGGGGATATTTCTACTCGCCCGTGTACTTATTCCTTCACGAGGCATTTATCCAATAAGCGGTCAATTTCCTCGCGGTCGAGGTGCTGACCGATAAAGACAATTTTTTGCATACGGTCGCCATACTTCTCGTCCCAGTCCCGGCGCAGACCTGGCTCGCGATCCATCATGTCGCGCAATTCGTCCTCGGGCATCGTGGCATACCATTGTCCGATGCTGCTCAACCCTACTTGCTTGCCCGCCTGTTCAAACACATAGCAAATGTTGCGTTCGTCGCGGAACCAGCAAATACCCTTGGCGCGGATGATACCTTTGGGCCAATGGCGCGCCACAAAGTCGTCGAAGAGCGACAACTCGAACGGCTGACGACGATAGTAGACGTATGTGCCAATGCCGTATTCTTCCGTTTCACCACCTTCGTGGTCGTGGTGGTGGTGATGGTGGTGACAATGATCATGATGATGTTCGTGCTCCTCATGATGGTGCTCCTCTTCGTGGTGATGGTGTTCGTGCTCCTCTTCTCCCTCGTGGTGCTCCTCTTGTGGTTTCTCCAGTTCGGCCAACCAAGTGGCAGATGAAGCCACTGTTTTTGAAGTTGAAGAGCTGAGTATTGAGCAATTTGTTGAGGTCAACATTGCCGTAGTCGCACTCAATGATTTCTGCTTTCGGTTGTAATGCACGCAGAATCTCCTTGATTTTTTTGCCAATTCCTCCGGCTTCACTTCCGAGGCTTTGTTGAGAAGAATTATAGTGCAGAATTCCACTTGCTGAATCACGAGATTGGTGATATCTTCTTCATCGATGTTTTTGCGCTGCAGTCCTCTCCGCTGTTGAACTCATCGCGTAGGCGAAGCGCATCCACAACGGTAGCAATGCAATCCAGACGGGCAATGCCGTCTTTGACCATGGCTGGATACATGGTGGGAATACTGCAAAGCGTTTGTGCGATAGGAGCCGGCTCACAAACACCGCTGGCCTCAATCACGATGTAGTCGAATTTCTTCAGACTCGTAATGTCGTGAACTTGTTCCATCAGGTCCGTCTTCAGCGTGCAGCAGATGCAACCATTCTGAAGAGCCACAAGGCTGTCGTCCTTCTTGCCCACGATGCCGCCTCTTTCTCAATGAGGCTGGCGTCGATGTTTACTTCACCGATATCGTTTACTATTACGGCAAATTTGATGCCATTGCTGTTCGTCAGAATGCGGTTGACGAGTGTGGTTTTTCCGCTGCCCAGGTAGCCTGTCAGCAGCAGAACGGGAGTTTGTTCTATCATGTTTTTAGTTTTTGTTTGTTCTTTCTGCAAAGTTATGCAGAAAACGGCTAAAAAGCATAAAGTGTGCCTAAAATCAATGCAAACTTTATGAACGGAGAGGTGTGGAAACGTAGGCGAAAAAAAGTGTCCTTTTGTTGACAACACTCTTTGAGCGGAAAAAAATGGTCGATACAGTTGAAAAATGCGCGGAAATCCATAGTTGCCGAAAAATGGGAATGAAAAACCTGGCGATTTTTCAGAAAAAAATAGAGTGAAAACGCTTTTTCGGAAGAAAACCACTGTTTTTGTTCTCCGCAAGTTGGGATTTGCCCGTAGGTTTTCCTTATTGTGCTGGAGAATATCCTTATTGTGTCAGCCGACAGGATAAGGATGTCAGCCGATAGCCTTATTCTGCCCACGAACAACCTTATAAAAACCATGTTTTTCTAAAAGTCTGTGCGGCAATCGTACGTATTCTTTCTCGATTTCGCGCGATTCTCGCTATCGAAAAAAATAAGACTTTTGTTGACAAATCTTTTCTTGTGAATAAATCAGTATTTGGAGAAGTATTCGTGCGAACCAAATGAGTGGGGAGTGCTTTTTCTATCTGTCGTGGTCCTAATTCCTGATTTTACACTATTTTTTTGCACCATAAAACAACTTAGATTTATGGCAAAACCAAGCATTCCTAAAGGTACGCGCGACTTCTCTCCCATTGAGATGGCCAAGCGCAACTATATCTTTAATACGATTCGCGATGTGTATGCGCTGTATGGTTTCCGTCAGATTGAGACGCCAGCCATGGAGAACCTTTCCACGCTGATGGGCAAATATGGCGAAGAGGGCGACAAACTTCTCTTCAAAATTCTCAATTCGGGCGATTTCATGAGCAAAACGACTCCGGCTGAATTGGAGGAACACAACATTGGACACCTGGCAGCTAAGTTCTGCGAGAAAGGACTTCGCTACGACTTGACAGTGCCTTTTGCTCGCTTCGTGGTGCAGCACCGCGAGGAATTGCAGATGCCTTTTAAGCGCTATCAGATTCAGCCCGTGTGGCGTGCTGACCGTCCGCAGAAAGGTAGATATAGAGAGTTCTATCAGTGTGATGCCGACGTGGTTGGCTCCGACAGCCTGCTCAACGAAGTGGAGCTGATGCAGATCATAGACGAGGTGTTCCACCGCTTTTGGCATACGTGTGGCTATCAAAATCAATAACCGCAAGATTCTTTCCGGTATTGCCGAAGTGATTGGCGAAGCCGAGAAAATTGTAGATATCACCGTAGCCATTGACAAACTCGATAAGATTGGTCTCGACAATGTGAATGCCGAGTTGCTCGCCAATGGTCTGACACAAGAGGCCGTTGAGAAACTGCAACCCATCATCAGTCTCAGCGGAACAAATGCAGAGAAAAATAGCAACGATGCGTGAGGTGTTGGCAGATTCCGAGGTCGGACTTAAAGGTGTTGCAGAAGTGGAGTTTGTGCTCAATAATCTGGGCGAACTGGTCAATCAGATTGACCTCGACCTCACTTTGGCGCGCGGTTTGAACTACTACACCGGCTGCATCTTCGAAGTGAAGGCGCTCGACGTGGAAATAGGTTCAATCACAGGTGGAGGCCGCTACGACAACCTTACGGGTATCTTCGGTATGCCTGGCCTTAGCGGCGTGGGCATCAGCTTTGGTGCCGACCGCATCTATGACGTACTCAATCAGCTCGAACTCTATCCCGAGGATACAGCACAAGGAGCGCAACTCTTGTTTATCAATTTTGGTGAACAAGAAGCGGCATATTGCATGAGTCTTGCCCGTCAAACGCGCGCTGCCGGTATTTCTACGGAAGTTTACCCCGACAGTGTGAAGATGAAGAAGCAGATGAGCTACGCCAACGCCCAGCAAATCCCGTTTGTGGCCCTTTGTGGCGAAAACGGAAATGCAGGAGAAGAAAGTGGCGCTGAAGAATATGCTCACGGGCGAACAGACTTTCGCTCACCGTTGAAGAACTCATCGAGAAAATCCGATAAGTTCCACTCGATGGCCCAAGGTTCTGCTGAGTCCGCCGTCTCATACACCTATTTCATTCCCCATACGTTGTGCCGCCGCACTCACGTATGGGGAATGTTTATTGTGAGGACACATCCGAGAGCAGAATAGAGCTTCTGAGGATTTCTCCCAGTTTCTATCAACAGCCCCTATGGCTATTCCTTTATATATAATGAAGTAGTTGTATATCCTACACCTCTGTTTGTCTAAAATATTGAAAGGTATACCCACTTCAAAAGTGATTGATTTCTGAAAAGCGCAGAAAATAAGGTCAGTAAGGCTCTGGTGGAGCGCCGTTGTGCGAGAATCTATGGTTTTGAGCCACATTTTTATTTCAATAATTGTTAAACGTAAACTGAGCATTGTTGTGTCGACTTTGCAAATAATAAAGAAAAAGTTTGTTTTTACTAATCTTATTATTTATTTTTGTCGCGAAAAGTGTAAAAAGCATGACAACTAAAAAGGACATTATTTACTATTCATATCTAATCTAACTTTAATTACAAACTTATGAGAAAAAGTCTATACTTTTCTGGCATCTGCAGTGCTGTTTGCTGTTGGTGCCGTGAGCGCACAGGCGCAGAAGTATTACGACGTCCCAGGTTTTGAGAACCGCGAGTTCGTGACCGAAATCACTCCGGGACAGCAAGTAGTGCTTCATACTGCTAGTGCGGGTACACCTAACTACCTCAGTGGTTCGGTGAAGTCTGCAACTGCTGGCGAGAATGCTGTTTACGCATTCGAAGAGGCAGGTGCTGACTCTAAAGGCGTGATGACTTACTACCTGAAGCAGGTTAACACGGGCAAGTATCTGGAAGATCCTCAGTACGCTAGTGGCGTTGAGTATGTTTCTTCTACTGCCAAAGCTTTCCGCTTCTATGCTAAGCATCCCGAGAACTTCTATTACAAAGGCGAGACAGTTCCTTCTGACGCTGATGTAACAACTACAGCTGTCTATGACTCAGCTCACTACAACAAAGTAAAGCCTGAAGGTGCTTACATCTTCACCAACGTTGACTACGCTAACAAAGCCTATCAATGCTGATAATAAGGTTTACTTCTCTCCTTGGTGGTCAGATGCTAAGACTGCTGCTTTCTGGGGCTACCAGGACACTAACACTTGGTACGTTTACACTGTAACGGCTAAGGCTGGTAGTGCTCTCCTCGAGGCTGTAATCACTGACCTCTTCCCAAGTGGTACTAGCGAGCTCTATCCTACGGGTGAAAATGTAGGTTGTGTTTCTGAAGCACAGCAGAATGCGATGAAGGCTGCTTACGATGCTGCTGTTAACCAGCTCAACAACGGTGCAAACCGATGCTACTGCTTGCGAGCAGAAAGCTGCTGAACTCAAGACCGCTTACGAAGCTTATATCGCTGCTCGTGTTCCGATGAAGGCTGGTTACTACGTATTCACTAGCACAGGCCGTGGTGCTTCTGCTGGTATCTACGAAAAAGGACAAGGCTCTCTACTGGATGAACTGGGAAGTTCCTACAACGTATACCATTGCTGATGCTGCTTACATCTGGAAGGTTTCTGCTGCTGAAGACAAAGACACTTATCGTGTTCAGAACTTCTTGTCAAAGAACTATGCTTCTAATGTACAAACTTCTACATTGGTTCAAACTGTTGCTGAAAACGCACCCCTGCTTACAAGTTCGTTTCTAGCACGCTCGACGCTTCTAAGTTTACTATCGGTCCTGTTAAGACTGGTAATTATGGTTTCCTCCACGAAGAGGGCGGTTCTGGTAAGGGTCGTATCGTAGGTTGGGAAGCTGCTTCCGAACCTTCTGCTTGGACAATCATCCCCGTTGCTGATGCTGTCATCACAGCTCTCGAATCTCAAGTTAAGGCTTATAACGACAGCGTTGCTCAGGCTCAGCTGAACATTAACTTCAAGAAGCTTTACAACACCGCAGCTGCTGCTTACACTGACAACAACTTCTACAAGCTCACTTCTGGTCAGAACCTCTCAGCTGATGGTTCTACTATCATGTTCGACGACCCAGGTAGCGCAACAGATGCTTCTCAGTTCTCTTCTAATGCTAAGGAAGCAAGCGAAGGTACTTTTGAAGGTCTCATCGACGGTATTGCTACTGCCACTTCTAGCCAGGGCAATAACAACTGGTACTTCCACACAGCTTGGAAGGGTACTATTGCTGAACCTCACTACTTGCAGGTTGAGTTGCCTTCTGCAATCCAGAATCCGCTCTTCCAGTTCGCTAAGCGTACCAATGCTAGCTACAACCACTTGAGAAGCTTCCGTCTCGAAGTTTCTAACGATACTACTGCAGGTTGGACTGATGCTGGCGTATTCGGTGTTAACTACAACCGTACAGGTGTAGTGGGTAACGATACTGTAAAGAACGCTGTAGCACTCGTAGGTGCAAACCTCTCTGCTGCTTACAAGTTCTTCCGCATCGTTTGTCTTGAGTCCACTGGTTCTCAGTCTTTGAATGGTTATGACTTCTTCCATATCGGTGAGCTCCGTATCTATGACGGTGCAACTGTAGATGCTGCTAAGTCAATCAATAGTGTTCTCGACGCTACTGCTAAGAACAATCTGAACAATCAGATGACTGCTGCTTTGGCTCTCATCAATGCAGGCACTGCTGTTACTCAGGCTCAGTATGATGCCCTCAAGGCTGCTTACGATGCTTATGTTGCTGCTGTTCCTAACAAGTCTAAGTTGACCAGCGCAATTGCTGAAGCAAAGGCTCAGCGCTGCTGCTGCTGCAGAGGCGAAGGTCTCGGTTTCTTCGAAGTAGGTGCTGGTGCACAACTCACTGCTGCTGCAGAAGCTGTTGCTAACCAGGTATCTGACGATGTGGATGACTGCTGCTCAGATCCAGTCTCTCACTGAACAACTCAACACTGCTGTTGCTGCTTTCAACGCTAGTTGCACATGCCTGAAAATGGTAAGTACTACTACATCAAGTGTGCTACTTCTGGTGAAGCTGCTAACAACTACGTTTACACTACTGATAATAGCAAGGCTCAGATCCGCTGGGGTGGTTTCGATGCTTCTAAGGGTAAGGATGCTCACCTCTCTGATGGTGCTCGTCTGAACTTCATCTGGAAGGCTGTTAAGAATGGTCCTAGCTCATATAGCTTCATGAATGCTGCAACAGGTACTTATATGGCAACTCAGCCAACTAACAACATGGGTATGTTCATGCGCCTCGATGCAGATTCATCTGCTATGAACCTGCGTTCTGCTAAGGTTGGTGGTTTGTTCAACTTCGTTCAGGCTGACAATGTATTTGCTAATGCTAAACCAGGTACTAAGACTGTTGTTACTTGGAACTCTGCTTCTGGTACAGATAACTCTGCTTTCTTCTTCGAAGAGGCTACTGACTGGAACCGCGCATACTTCCTGGATATGACTTCTCCCTGCTATTGTTACTCTTCCGTTCGACGTTCTCGACGCTCCTGAAGGTGGTAAGATCTACTTGCCTCTCGGTCTGAACAAGACAAAGGGTACAATGGAATTTGCTGAAGTTTCTGCTTCTGTTCCTGCTGGAACTCCGCTCTTAGTTGTTCCTAACGCAGGTGAAGAAGCGCGTTGAGATTTCTCTCTCTGCTGCTTCTCTCGAGGCTATCAACCACACGCTGACTCCGGTTACTTATACGAATGCTACGACTGGTGCTGCATTCGCTGGTACTTTGGCTCCTGTTGCTCTTCCTGCAACGGCTGTTGTTCTCAACGCACAGGGTACTACCTTCCTCAAGGCTGAGAAGGACGCAACTAGCCGCGCTAACGATGGTTACTTCACTAACCTCGGTGAGTTCACTGGAAACGGTGACTACTCTGTAAACATTGACCCAGATCTCGTAACTGGTATCAATAGCGCAGTGCTCAACGTTGTGAAGTCTGGTAAGATCTATGATCTTCAGGGTCGTGAAGTTCAGAAGGCTCAGAAGGGTCTCTACATCATCAACGGCAAGAAGGTTCTCGTTAAGTAATTCGAGACATCTCTATAACTTTTTCAGAAGGTCGCCCCAATGTGGGCGGCCTTTTTGTTTCCCTTTCAGAAGCCTCCTCTCTCGGAAAAATGTTTAGCATCATTTTTCTCCCACTCGAGCGTTTGTTAATGCTCGAGCACAGTCGTCTGTTAAAAATCAAAAGAACAACCTTACAAAGAATCTTTCCTTGAGTTTCTGGAAAAAGATCTAACAGAGGCGCAGTACTACAATATGCACCATCGTAAATATCCTTATTGTGTTTGAGAATACAATAAGGGCGTCGGCTGACAGAATAAGGCTGTCAGCTGATATCCTTATTGTATTTTTTTAGTTTGCTTCTACATAATTATAATTATGGCTTGCAGCCACTTGGAAGCCGTTGCGAAGCCCTTACTGCTTTTTATGAACATTTTTATTTTTGTTAAAAAGTTAAGGGTAACTCTTTGTATATATTCGAAAAAGCTTATTATTGCTTGTCTGCCTATAATCTGTATTTTAGCACCCTCGAGAAAAGCAATACTACACAAATAATTACCTATGAAACAAATCTCCAAGCACTTATTAGTGCTGGCAGGAGCAAGTCTTTCACTTTTCGGCAGTTGCACAAGATGTGGACTATACGAAGTATCCAGACCACACTGCCGTAACGAAAGCTGACCCTACTTTGCGCGCGCGTAGAGGACCCACTCAGCGACCCGATCATGTGAATAACGGGGAATCTCGTTGTTTCCTCCCGTTGTCAATCAGGACGGCGGTTCATGTGGTTCGGCTCTCGTATTTATTACATGTTTACCTATGAGATCAATGCTTATAGGAATGCAGATGGCAAAAAGCTCGAGAACCAGTATCCCACCCACTTCACTTGGCTGCTTACTAATTCCAATTCCGGTAAGGAAGGAATGGCACGCGCCAATGGTATCCCCAATTCTGTGACTTATGGTGGTAATACCCTATTCTCGCCTTTTTGGTAATCAAGTTTGCGAAAGCAATGATTTCGGTTGGATGCAAGGCTACGACAAATGGTTTGAAGCAATGCACAACCGCATTAGCCGCTCAGCCAATTTCCCTCTCTGTTGAGACTGAAGAAGGTCGTGAGGCTGTGAAAAACTGGCTCTGGAACCACAATGGTGACCCCGACTTTGAGGGACGTGGTGGTATCTGCGGTATCGGTGTGGCCAGCGGTGGCGACTGGAAACCCTATTCCGTACACAGAAAAAAACAAAAGTATCGGTGTTGCTGGTAAGCAGTTTGTCAAGAGTTGGGGTAAGCAAGTGGACCACGCTCTTACCATTGTGGGCTACGACGATCGCATCGAGTTCGACCTCGACGGCAACGGTATAGCGGGCGAAAAGGACAAGGACGAAGTTGGCGCATGGATTATCGTCAACAGTTGGAGCCCTTGGTGGCTAACAACGGTTTCATCTACTGCCCTTATAAGCACGCTGTTCCTGTTGGGACAAGCGGAGGCTACTATAAGCCTGAGATTTATTACGTTCGTAAGAACTATCGCCCGCTCAAGACTCTCAAAATCCGTATGGCTTACTCCAAGCGTAGTGAGTTGAGTTTGAAAGCCGGTATCGCAGCCGACACCTCAGCCACTGTGCCTGAACAAGAAATCCAGATGGAGCATTTCAACTATGCTGGTGATGGCGATGGCGATGGAGTAGATGCAGAAACTCCGATGTTGGGCCGTTGGGCAGATGGTGTCCACAAAGAAGCAATGGAGTTTGGCTATGACATAACAGACCTCTCCGGTGTGCTCGACCCTCTAAACCCGCTAAATACTTCTTTGTTATCGATTCCAAGAGCACAGCTAATGGTGTGGGTAAGGTAGAAGCCGTTTCGCTGATGGATTATACCCATGGCGAACCCGGTATCGAAATCCCATTCCCCTCGGCAACGGCGTGGATATCAAAACACAGGGCGAACGCACTATCATCTCTTTCTCTGTGCCTGGCGAGTTTATAGCTAAACCGCGCAATGTGGTTTACGCTAACAACCAACTCACTTGGGACGATCCCGAAACATGTACTTATGCGCTCACAGGCTATAAGATTTACAAAGATGGCGTGCTGATGTCAACAGTGGGCAAGGATGTTCACACAGCTTCAGCAGCAGCAAGTGGCAACTATGCTGTAGAAGCTATCTATGACAACGAAGGTGTGGCAATGGCTTCCGCTCGCGTGGATGCTACGCCTACTGACTTCCACGGCACTACGGCTACTGCCGACTTCACGCGTAAGTTCTTCGGAGGTGGCATCCGCATCAAGGATCTCTTCAAGAAGACATACAAACAAGCAACTATTGAATACTGGCTCAGACCCTATCGACTGTGTAGAAAATGGTCAGCAAGTGGGTCCAGGATGGGCGACTTCCTCATCTGTGGCAATGCTCAGGGTCAAGTAGTCTTTGGTTGGGACAATAACAACAAGGCAACAACGCGTCGCAGCACGCTTCTGCCCAATGGTTGGAAGCACATCGCCATTGTTATCGACGGCAAGAAGGCTACAGCTTATATCAATGGCGTTAAGCAAGGCGAGGTGGCAGGACCCTAAAGAAGGTCTTGGAGGCTTCGGCGACTTTGTTGTAGGTCGTGATGGTAATGAAGGTATCCGCGGTGAGCTCAATGAAGTTCGCGTTTGGAGCACCGCTCGTTCACAAACACAGATTCAGCAGTATATGTACACGCAGATTGCGAACCCCGCAACCGAACCTGGACTCTTGGCTGAAGTAACAATGGACGAACCAGCTGATCAAGCGCTCACCGATAAGGCAAACAACCACGTGATTGAGCTGATTGGCAAGACACCATTACGTTTGCTCAATACCAATTGCAAAGATAAGCGTACACTCAAAGCCGATTTCTCCTTCCCTCAAGGCACTGTATATAGCAATGCTGCTGTACAGCTCGTCAATGAATCAGCAGGTAACGCAGTGAAATTCAACTGGACAGTGAAAGACGGTAGTAAGACCACTAACTACAATACTCCCGAGCCTTCAGTAATCTTCCAAACTGCTGGTGAGAAGACGGTTTCTCTCCGCGTTGAGGACGCTACAGGTAAAGCCGACTCTCTCACTAAGAATGTAACCGTTGTTTCTCAGAATCTTCCGAAAGCTAACTTCTTCGGTCCTGAGGAGGTTTTACATCAATACGCCTGTGACTTTTGTCAACCAGTCTTCTCCTCTCGAAGGCGTTAAGTATGCGTGGACAACAGAGGGAGCTGACAAGAATGCGTCAACCTCTCAGCACTTCTCCACTACTTATAAGACTCCTGGCGTTTATGACGTGAAACTGACCGTTACAAAATGGTGCAGGTTCTACGGAATGTGTTCATAGAATCAATGTTCTGAACCTCCACCCGATTGTAAACTTTGAAGTAGAGAAGGGTGCTGTTCGTCGTAACACTTATGTGCGTCTGACCGACCGTTCACAGCACGACCCAACGCAATGGCACTGGGAAATCTCTTCTGCCGATACAGTGATCGTTCATGAAGGAACGCTCCGCGGCTATCGCTTCACTGAGCCAGGTCGCTACGACATCCGTCTCGACGCTGGTAACGACTGCGGTTGGGGTACTTACACACCCGCAATGCAGTGGAAGTGAGCAACGAAGATCCTAAGACAGGTCTCAACTTCAAGGGGCTGCTTCTGAATATGTTAGCTTCGATAATCCGCTGCCAACAACGGGTAATAACGATATCACTATCGACTACTGGTTTAATGCACAACCTGTTTCAACTTACAACAACCAGGTGGGCGACCAGAATTTCTATACGCGCGCACTCTATAATGGTAGTGTGCTCCTCACCATCGGTGACAAGCACTACACCTCTTTGCGCTAACTTCTATCGTGTAGGCGAATGGCACCACTATGCCTTTGTTTTCAGCGGAGAATATTGCAACCTCTATCGCGACTGTCAGCTCATCGAGCAGATCAAGATTGGCAACGTCAATCTCCGTCAGAATCTCCCCGCTAGTTCCGCCTTGGTAGCGCAGAAGCTCCTATGAAGGGTATTCTCGATGAATTCCGTATTTGGAACTCCGCCCTCACGAAGGAACAGTTGCACGCACCTCTAATCAGAGTATTAAGAAGGTGGCTGATGAGCGCGACCACAACCTGGTGCTCTACTATCAGTTCAACCAGAGTGGTGGCGATGTGGAAGATGCGCTAGCGGCGCTCACACAGGTAAGCGCGTAGGCTTCGGTCCCTGATGGCGATGCTTGGAGCAACTCTATCGGTGCTTTCTGCCTCTCAAGAACGGCGTTCAAGAAATCACTGAAAAGTATCTCACTAACTACAAGCGTCCGTTCTTCTATACGAGCGAAACAATCAATAAGGCTTACGGTTCACGCTTTGCAGGTCTTGAAATCGGTACGCAGCAGTTCTGGCTGGCAACAAGAAAAATGTTGCTACTGTGGGCGATGTTAAGATGAGCTTTTTGTTGACCGTGAGCAGAATGATCTCCCTCTCTCATGACAGGTGCACTTGCTTTCGCCGATTCAGCAAAGAATCTGAAGCTCTATCAAACCATCACGCTGCCGGCTGGCTACTACACGTTCGGTATGATTCCTCACGACTTCACTGGCGTTAATGGTTCTTACCTCGTTGTTAACAAGGGCGCAAGTCTGCCCGATGCTAAGAAGTTGCAGAAGGCTATCGCCTCTACAGGTTTGCACAATATGGAAGTCAACTTCCGTTTGCCAGAAGAAACAGAAGTTTCTCTCGGTTTGCTCTGCAACACGAGTGGTTACACAATGTTCAACGTGAATCGCTTCTATCTGAATCGTAAGGGTTCTAACGATAACTGGACTTACACGAGCGTTGATACTCCGAAATCGTTCCTGCTGAAACTGAAGCTCCTGTTGTTTACGACCTCCAAGGTCGCCGCGTGGAGAAAGTACAGCACGGTTTGTACATCGTTAATGGTAAGAAAGTCTTTGTAAAGTAAAGACCTCAATAACTCTTTATAGTTATTTTGTAGCCACAAACATTACACCTGAGAAAGTGTAGCGTTTAGGTTACTTTTTATTCCTCCTTTTAGTACTAAAGAAGGCATGTGTAGTGAGTGGAAAAATATCAAAATGTTCTCCCTAAAAGCTATGAAAGTAAGGACATAAACTGTAAACTCTTAAAAATGTTGTGCTTGTCTGAAATAATTGCTTACTTTTGCATTCAGATAATGCTATAATATTTTTCAGATAACTCGTTTAGTTGGAATAAAAGGAAACTATTCAAACCTAATAAATAAAACCAATTATGAAGAAGTTTTACAACTTGAAGATGATGCTCCTCGTAGCTCTTTTTGAGCCTCGTTGGAGTGAGTGCTAATGCGCAGGAGGTAGCGTACAAAACGCTTGATTTTTGCGCAGGCAGAAATGGAATCTTGTGATCAGTACGATCAAAAAGTGGACGGCTACATTTAGTGATGATACTTGGGAAATGTTTGCTTTTTAGTAATTATAGTAAAGCATGGAAGTATGTTAGATGTGGTTCACACAAGGCAGAGAGTAAAGCAAACCATTACTACTGGTACTGCTTTATAAAAAGCATTAACTAAAGTTGTTGTAACTATTGATAAGATCACTACGAAATTAGTTAAAAAAATATTCAGTTGCAAAATTTCTAATGACAACTCATTTACTAGTCCAACGACCATAAAAGCTCCTGCTTCAGACCCTAAAGAAGGGAAATTTGGAATTCGCTATTTCCGCGCCCCAAGCTAATGCTTACTATCGACTTGTTTTTTTGATTGCAAGAAGGCTAATAAAAATGGTGTTATTCAGGTTTCAAAGATTGTTTACTATGCACCTGCTTCAGCAGAGATTAAGGTAAAATATCGGCGCAACAGGTTATGCAACTCTCTATTATAGCGATCGTGCACTCGTTGTTCCTGAAAAATGTATATGCATACACTTATAAAGTTACAAACGGCAAGTTGGACGAAAGCTATCTTTACAATGCTGGTGAAACAATTCCTGCTGCTACAGGCGTAGTGCTCAAAGCTGCTCCTGGCGAATATACTTTTGCCGCTTCTCAGAACGCTGGCGATGTAGATGCAGACAACCTTCTCAAGGGTTCTGACGAGGCTGCACAGACAACTGGTGGTGCTGTTTACTATCAGCCTCTCTGAACAAGGCTGGTGATGCTAATTCTGTAGGTTTCTATTATGGTGCTGCAGATGGTGCTGCTTTCACCAATGGTGCTCATAAGGCTTATCTCGCCCTCCCCGCAGCAAGTGGCGTGCGCGCTTTCCTCTTCAATGGGAATACTACTACAGGCATTCAGAACGTAACATCTAACCATGCTGCTACTACAGGTTTACGACCTCCAGGGTCGCCGCGTTCAGAGCGCACAAAAAGGCCTCTATATCATCAATGGTAAGAAAGTACTCGTTAAGTAAGAACTATAAATAGCTAAATCTTATAAAGAATATGAAAGTATATATCAAACCAGCATCTGTTGAATACAGTATTTTCGTAGAAACAAGTCTGATGCTCTGCGAATAATGAAGTAGGTGGTCCCCAGCTCACTCGTCAGCATGGTTCATGGAACAGCGAAGACTGGAACGAAGAAGAAGACTAAAAATACCTATCTCCCTCTACAGCTTTAGCTTGTAGAGATGGTATTTACAAATACATTTTACGAAAGGAGGCGCATCATTGATGCGCCTCCTTTTTGCATGATAGTAGCCCCCGAACGAGCAATCAAGTGGGATGAGCAATACTAGCGAGGAGCGTATCTTTCTTATAGTTTTCCTTATAGCGTTTGAAAACACAATAAGGATGTCAGCTCACGCCCTTATTGTGTTCTCAAAAGCAATAAGGGTATTTACCGCTTTCGTATTCTCTGTTTTCCTCCAGCGTATGTTTCACCACAGCTCCATTTGGTGAAGTGTTTTTATAGAAATGTCCGCAAAGTCTATATTCAGACTTTGCGGACAGATAGGTTTATGCTTCCGTGCGATTCATGACAGAAGCACGACGGAAAGAGATGCTGCTTTGTAGGGCAGTATTCTCTAATAGATTCATTAAGCCGTCATTTTGTTGAGTTTCTTCAAGAGTGCGAACATCACGAGGGCACTGACAAGGCAGAGAGCAATCAGAATGCCCCAGTTGTACATCAGTGGGATGCGATTCCAAAAGCATTGAGGGGATAGAGCTTAGGTAGTTACCAATGGCTGTTGCCACAAACCAGCCGCCCATCATCAACCCCCCTTGTATTTGGGAGGAGCCACCTTGCTCACAAAGGAGATACCCATAGGAGATAGTAACAACTCAGCCAGAGTGAGGGTGAAATAGGTGGAGATCAGCCAACTTGGTGAGAGGATGCTTTGTGTCTTGTCGCCCAAGTCCATCGGAGAAATCAGTTGGTAGACGCTAATGTGATGACAGCGAAGCCCACTGCTGCCACGAACATACCCAAAGCAATACGTGCGGGAGCGCTCACCTCGTGACCCTTCTTTGCTAAGTAGCCGAAGAAGAGCATGCTAAACGGTGTTAGTGCTACTACGAAGAAGGGGTTGAACTGCTGGAAGTCGGACGGCTGCGACATGGTAGGATCTTCCATGTTCATGAAGAGAGCGATAGCTCCAGCCCATGCCAGAAGTGTAACAACGCCGCATAGCACCTTGTTCTTTCCCGTCTTCGCTTTGGAAGGTACCGATACCTGTGTACACAGAAAGCGCAATCAAGGCCAAGCTGAAGATGTTGAACCAGATACGCATCGAACCAGATACGGAGAGGTTGGTGTATTTCTTAGCAAAAGAAAGTCAGTGCAGAACCGTTCTGGTGGAATGCCATCCAGAAGAAGATAACTACGCCGAAGACAAGCAGGAGGGCAACAATGCGGTCTCTGGTTTGTTTCGAGTGAGTTCTTCCACTTCCTGCTTAGATTCCTTAGCTTGTTTAGCTGTGATGTCAGCATGTTTGAACCAGCCGCGGAAGGCAAAGTACACAACGGCGGAGAAAAATCAGCGAAATACAAGCCACACCGAAGCAAAAGACCGTAGGCACCATATAACGCCTTGAGATAAGCTGGATTCTGGTTCGCTGCATCATAAACGAAGCCATACTGACCTAAATAGAGATTCGTAATCCATTTGGCCATTGAGGGGCAAACATAGAGCCGAGGTTGATTGCCATAGAAGAGGCTAAAAGCTGAATCGCGGCTGGATGCGTACTGCGGGCTATCGTAAAGATTACCCTACCAGTACTTGCAGATTGCCTTTGAAAAGACCCGTACCCAGCGACACGCAAGCGAGACCTGCAAACATGGCATTTTGCCCATTTCATCGGCGCCTGTTGGGATAGCCAGTCCGAGATAACCAAGGAACATAGTGGCGAAACCGAGGGAGACACACTTGCCGTAGCCAATCTTATCGGCCAGCATACCTCCGAGGAGTGAGCAAAATACACTACAGCGAGGAAGATGGCGTAGACTTGTCCTGCTTCTGACTCTGTCCATCCAAACTTGGCCTGCATGAAAAGCGCGAAGATGGCAAGCATCGTGTAATAGCCGAAGCGCTTTCGCCTGTGTTGGCCAAAGCCAACGCATACAATCCTTTTGGTTGATTTTTTCAAACATACTTTGTTTTTGTTGTGGTTAGTAATTATTTTGAGTTGATTTTAGTTGTTGAAATGGGGGCTTTTTAGCCCACGAATTTTTCACTGAAAAAGCGAATGTTTACGAATGTTATATATTTTTTTACGAATGTACTTGATTTTTGTGGATTTACACAAGAGTTTAAGGATTTTAAGGAGGATAGTCAAAAGATTAGTTTAGAATTTTTGAATCGAAGGCGACTTTTCTCCGAAGTTTATAAGTAATCCACATTTGCAATGAGTTGCTTTTAAGTAGTTGATGACTTGGGCTGTATGTTCTGGGCATAATTCTTCAGTAGCTTTAATCTCAACTATAATTTTTGTCAAAGCAAAAGAAATCGGCGATATAATGTTTCTGAAGAATAAAGCCATCGTAGTCGATGCTCAGTCCTTTTTTGAGCTTCAAATGGAAGTTCTAACTTCGTGAATTCAATGGAGAGAGCCTCTTGATAAACAGCTTCTAAGAAGCCATTACCTAATTTGTTGTGAACATTATAGGCAGCTCCTATAATCTGGTGGCATTCATTCCAGAATATTTTATCGTTTTCCTCCATTTCTTATCTTTTGTATCAGAAATTCGTGTTATTTCGCCTTATTTGTGTGCTTTCGTGGGCTTTGATAAGGATAGGAAGCCTCCAACTCCTCCTTCAGAAACTTCGCGGTGTACCCTTTACCTTGTTTCACGACTTTTTCGGGAGTGCCGGTAGCCACTACAACACCACCGCCACGGCCGCCATCGGGACCCATGTCTATGAGGTAGTCCGCCGCCTTGATAACGTCCAAGTTGTGCTCAATCACGATGACCGTGTTTCCACGCTCCACGAGACGATTCAATACGTCGAGCAGCACGCGGATGTCCTCGAAATGAAGCCCCGTAGTAGGCTCGTCGAGGATGTAAATGGTCTGCCCCGTGTCGCGCTTGCTCAGTTCTGTTGCCAGTTTAACACGCTGACCTCCGCCACCAGAGAGCGTCGTGCTGTCTCTGCCCCAGTTTGATGTAGCCAAGGCCTACGTCCTGCAACACCTTTTATCTTGTGCAGAATCGTGGGTACGTTCTCGAAGAACTCCACCGCGTTGTTGATCGTCATGTCCAGCACGTCGGAAATGCTCTCACCTTTGTAGCGCACTTCAAGCGTTTCGCGGTTGTATCTCTTACCGTGACACTCCTCGCAGGGCACGTAAACATCCGGTAGGGAAGTTCATCTCAATGGTTTTGTAGCCGTTACCTTTACATGTCTCGCAGCGGCCGCCCTTCACATTAAAGGAAAACGCCCCGGCTTGTAGCCGCGCATCTTAGCCTCGGGCAGTTCCACGAATAAATTGCGAATGTCGGAGAATACGCCCGTATATGTTGCCGGATTAGAGCGCGGCGTGCGTCCCAGCGGACTCTGATCCACAGCCACCACCTTATCCACATTCTCGATACCCTCCAGCTTTTCGTACTCCAGCGGGTTGCGCAAAGAGCGGTAGAAGTGTTGTGAGAGGATAGGTAGGAGCGTGTCGTTGATGAGCGTAGATTTTTCCCGAACCAGAAACGCCCGTCACGCAGATTAGCGTACCCAGCGGAAAATCTACTTTAACGCCTTTCAGATTGTTACCCTTCGCTCCGATGAGGCGCAGTGTCTTTTCCATTGCCTTTCCTGCGCTCGACCGGAATTTCTATGGCGCGTTGACCGTTCAGATAGTCCGCCGTCATGGTATTGCGGTGCAACATTTCTTTTCGGTGTACCCCTGATAAACCACTTCTCCACCCAATCGGCCGGCGCGTGGGCCCATGTCCACAATATAGTCCGCCGCCAGCATCATATCCTTATCATGTTCAACGACAACTACCGTGTTGCCGATGTCGCGCAGCTCTTTCAGCGAATCAATCAAGCGCACATTGTCGCGCTGATGCAAACCGATGCTCGGTTCGTCAAGGATGTAGAGCACATTGACAAGTTGCGACCCGATTTGCGTAGCCAAACGGATGCGTTGGCTCTCTCCGCCCGACAGCGTCATCGTGGCGCGCGACAGCGAGAGGTAATCAAGTCCCACGTTGAGTAAGAATTTGAGGCGCGTGCGTAGTTCTTTGCAGATTTCGTGCGCAATGGAGGCGTTGCGTGTGTCCAAGCGTTCTTCTACACCATCCAGCCATTCGTAGAGCTGACTGATGTCCATGTGGCTCAGTTCTGAAATGTTCTTTCCGTCGATGCGGTAGGAGAGAGCCTCCTGGTTGAGGCGCTGGCCATGGCAGGTTGGACACACAGCTTCGCGGGAGAACTGCTCCGCCCACTTCTGTGCCGCCGCCGTCATTTCTGCATCGGCCATTTGGCGGATATATTTCACCAATCCATCGAAGTCCACATAATGGTCGTCCGTTGTGTGCATGATAGAGCCTGGAATATGTAAGCGCTCCGTTGTCCCGTTGAAGATATCGTCCATTGCCTCGTCGGGAATCTCCTCGATGGGAGTTTTCAGTGTGCAGTCGTATTTCAGTAGTAGCGCTTCAATCTCCCAGAAGATAAGCGCATTACGGTATTTTTTCCCAGCGGAGCTAAACCGCCATCGCGAATACTGAGTTTCGGGTTGGGCACTACTTTCTCGCGGTCGATCACACTGATGTAGCCCAGTCCCTTACACTTCGGGCAAGCACCCTGTGTAGAGTTGAACGAGAAGTTGTTAGGAGCTGGTTCACGATAGGAGATTCCCGAAACAGGATCCATCAAGAGCTTAGAATAATAGCGTGCTTCGTTTGTGGCGCTGTCCAATACCTGGATGAGACCTTGTCCTTGTTGCATCGTGGCGCGAACACTCTTTTTCCAGTCGCTCACGGTCCTTTGCTTGCACCGCCAGTTTGTCCACCACCACTTCTATATCGTGGTTCTTGTAGCGGTCCACTTTCATACCGCTCACCACCTCTTTCAGTTCGCCATCTATGCGCACCGTGAGAAAGCTCTTTTGCGGACACTCTGAAGAGTTCGCGATAGTGTCCCTTTACGGCTGCGCACGAGCGGCGCAAGTAGGTACACCTTGTGTCCATCATAGCGTTCGAGGATAAGGTCCACTACTTTCTCCTCCGTATATTTCACCATCTTCTCACCACTCACATAGGAGTAGGCCGTACCCGCCCGCGCGAAGAGCAGACGGAGGAAGTCGTAGATTTCCGTCACCGTTCCCACCGTAGAGCGGGGATTCTTGTTCGTCGTCTTCTGTTCGATAGAGATAACTGGGCTGAGTCCCGTGATTTTGTCCACATCTGGGCGTTCCAGATTGTCGAGAAAATTACGGGCATAAGCCGAGAACGTCTCGATATAACGCCGCTGACCTTCGGCGTATAACGTATCGAAAGCCAGCGAACTCTCTGCCCGAACCGCTCAAGCCTGTGATGACGCTGAGCGAATGGCGCGGGATGCGCGCATCTATATTTTTTCAGATTGTGGACGCGAGCGCCCCATACTTCTATCCAATCTTGCTGATCCATGTCTTAGGATTGTTTTTCTCTTTGTTTTAGTTTGTTGTTTGGCAGAATCGTCTGCCCGTTGTGCTTCTCAAAAGCTATTTGGCTCTTTAGCGTTTCTGCCACTTTATAGGGGTCACGCCGCTCGTTCCCTCTTGGTAACCACGCAGCAGGTTGATGGTCTTTCGGATGTTGTAGTTGCGACCGTCCGCTCCCCTTAGCTTGGATATGGAGGAAGTAAGCCCCATCGGGCACGTCGTTGCCATTGCTCCTGCCGTCCCATCCCTGCGTGATGTCCGTCCATTCAAACAGCTTTTTGCCCCAGCGGTTGAAGATCATTCCTTTGAAAGAAACAATACTCTGGTAGCTATCCTTCACCTTGAAAATATCGTTAATATTGTCGCCGTTGGGAGAAAAAGGCATTGGGAACTTCTAACTTAGATTCTGAAATGGAAATCTTGAAGGGCGAATCCATCTTATACTCGATGGTGTCAGTACCCTGCACAAAGGAAATAATCAGTTCCACCGAGTAAGACCCACTCTTATTGAACGTATATTCCGTATTTTCATCGTAGCGAATCAAGAAAGGAGCTTGTTCTCCTTCCTTCGTAAAGCGCCATTCATAGAGCGCGGTGTAGCCTCCTAAGTTCTGCGGCTGTGCCAAGAATTTGGCCTGCATCGGAGCATTGCCGTTATAGTCAGTAGCTTCTTCGTTTTCCATCTTGTCACCCGTCACTCGCATGATAGGGTTTGCAGTAGGCTGAGAATTATCTGCAAAAAAATAGTCGTTGGGAGACAGCAGAAAATGGTCAACAGAGCAAAAAGATTTTTTTCGTACCATAACCTAAATGATTTATCTTGCAAAGATACTAAAAAAACTTTGTCCGTTCCGAGTGTTCCCTTTTCCTGCAATAGCAACTCTTCACTTTCTTAGATTTTTTTAAGAAGTTTGGAGCGAAAAGGTCTCACAATGTTTGTTCTGCTGAATATCTCTAAAACTTTTGTGCGCCTTTGAAACTCTAAAAACTGTCTGATAACTTTTACAATCTCTTTTCTCCTTTTTAGCTCACTGAAAAGTGTCTCCTGCTATTTTTCTTCCCTTATTTCTCACGTTCTTTTTCTCGTTTCTTTCAGAAAATCTCTTTGTCTTGTGCTTCGTTTTTTGTGCTGAAAAGCCATTTTTTTCGCTTAAAAACACTCTTATTTTTTTATCCTTTTCATCGAAAAATACAATAAGGAAATTCTTCGGTCTCCTTATTGTGTCAGCCAGTACAATAAGCGCGTCAGCTGGTAGCTTTATTGCATTTTCGAACACGCTTATAATGCCTGTCTTCAGCTGAGTGAAATTCTCTAAACTTCTTTTTCATTTTTGAATTTCAAACGATTCTCGGTATCGAAAAATGCGATATAACTTGACATTGTTGCTTTCTCTGAGTCCGTATAAAGTAGTACGGCTTTTTCTGTCCTGTTCATCCCACTCGATTCGCCCCATATCCTTGCAATTTTGTTAAAGAAAAAGAACACAAACTTCCATGCAGAAGTTTGTGCTCTTGGTTCATTGTCTGTTACAATGTTTGTGTTGATTAATGGAGGCAAAGGCATGTACCTTTGACGGCTGCAAAAGTAAACAATTTTTAAGTGAAAAACCAAAAAAACGCTTATTACGTTTAACAAAAGGAGGTCTCAACCCTCAAGGAATCTCTTCTTGCTGATACAAGGAATAGAGTAGGCAGACTCTTTGCAGATGCTGCTTATCGACACAAAATGAATGCTTTTTTTGTTTTTATAAGTCAAAAAGTTGCAGGAAAGGTGTAAGAATTGTTAGGTTTGCATTATTAAAGCGAAAAAAACAATCTACTCACTATAATGAAAAAGTTTCTATTACTTATGTTTTTGTTCATTCTTCTCTCTCCCGTGATGGCTCAAACTTATGAAAAGATGTGGGCCAATGTGGAGGCGTATGGAAGAAAGACTTACCTAAATCCGCGCTGGCAGAAGTCGACAAAATTCGGCAGAAAGCCATGGCGGAAAAAGAATGATGGGCAGCTGCTCAAAGCCATGCTTACAGCACGAATGCTCCACGAGGAGATTTCTCCCGATTCGGGGAAAGTTGCTGTAGAGCAGATGGAGACTGCGCTCGCCCGCGAAACTCGTCCGCTCCAGCGCGCAATGTGGCAAAAATGCTTTGGCGCGCTATTTCGCTGAAATTACGGGCTATGATGAGAGTGACACGGTGGCCGTTCGCAAGCGCGCCGAATATCTTCGAGCATCGTTGGCGGATATAGATCTCTTGGCACGCGCCGATTATCGGCCCCTATCTTCCTGTGCTGGAAGAGGGAAAAGATAGCAAGTACTATCACTATGATCTCCTTCATGTGCTTTCCAATATTCAGGGACGCATTTCGCTGGCTATTCCTGAGGAAGAATCTGCACAACTCTTGCAGCGCATTGCCGACTACTACACCGCGGCTGGCAATCGAGAGGCTGCATTGCTGACGCGTTTGAATCGCTTAGACTTTGTTGCTACCAATTCGTCTGAATCGCTGACAAAGAACCGCCATTTCATCGAGCTTATGAAGATGAAGGAAGAGTATAAGGATTTGCCGCTGAATGTGGAGACCTACAAAAACTTGTATCGCTTACGGGTTTTAATAGTACTGATGACCGAGACTCCATCTTTTATGATTTGGCGCAAGAAGGTATCAAACGCTATGGCAAGATGAAAGAAGCGAACGAGTTGCGCAACGTAATCGGGGAAATGATAACTCCATTTTTTTCTCTATAGAGAACATAAAAGGCGTAGTATATCCCGATGAAACCGTTAAAATAAAGCTCTCTGTCCGCAATCGTACAACTGCAAAAAGTTTGTATGTATCGTTTGAATAAAACGGCCAAAGATGTTTATAATAACGATATAGAGGCAAAGGATCTGAAAGGTTTGCAGGCTCTAAAAACCTATGATCTGACTTTCCCCAAAGCTGCGCCTTACAGGGAAGTGAAGGACTCTCTTTCTTTTAGTTTTTCTGAACCGGGCATCTATGCGCTTGCGCTGGTGGAGAATAATAAGCCCGTCGAGACGAAGTTAATCCATGTTTCGCGCGTGTTCCCTGTGAAGTTGCTCCTTGCCTGATGGCCGCCAACGCATCACTTTTGTCGATCGCAAAAGCGGTACGCCGCTCTTGGGTGGAAAGCTCGTAATCTTCACGGAAAATAATGATGTGTTGCAACAGAAAGAGGCTTCTTCTCCCGATGAAAAGGGAGATTTCTATGTGGCACGTTATACTCATTATAATGACTTATATTTTTGCACAATATAAGGATGATGCCTATTATCCGCTCTCTAATCTATATGGATTTGCTCAGTATGAAAAAATAAGAAAACATGAAATCACAACTCATGTCTTTACCGACCGAGCTATTTATCGGCCAGGACAAGAAGTGAGTGTTGGCGTGTTGGCTTATCAGCGTGATGAAGACTCCACCAAAGTGCTTGCAGATGCAGAAGTGCATATCACATTGAGTGATGCCAACTGGAAAGAGTTGGAAACACTGAAGCTAAAGACGGATGCAATGGGCGTTGTCAATGGCACGTTCCGTCTGCCGGAAAATACCTTGTCTGGTTGGTTCCATATCAATACAGTTATCAATGGACATGGTTGCGGTTCGTCGGAATTCCGTGTGGAAGAATACAAACGTCCGACCTTTGAAGTGAAGCTCGAAACTCCACAAACGAAGTACGCTTTGGGAGATACAGTCCGAATGCAAGGAACGGCACTTACCTATACCGGACTTCCTGTGCGAAACGCCCTCGTCCAGTTTACGGTGAAACCATGGTCGTGGATAGATGAAGACCTAGAGGAACAAACCGATACCGTAAAGACCGATGAATACGGCCGTTTCGTCTTACCAGTAGTACTTACTTGCGACCCAGAAACTCGGAATGAGGGTGAATTCAACTACTATCACTACACTGTTGAGGCCAATGTGACAGCTGAAAATGGCGAGACCGAAACGGGTACAGCAACACTCTATGCGTCCACGCGCGCCAGTTGGCTCGAATCAGATTGGCCTTCTTCCATCTGCAAAGAGCATTTGAAGAATGTGAAGATTGAGTTGCTGAATGCTGCGCGTAAGACGTTGGATGGTGAAGGTACTGTAGATATTGCTGGTATTGCGGGAAATGTGGCTCATTTCTCCTTTAAGTCAGGCCAGAAGTTTACGCCCAATGATTTGCTCAATCTTCCTTCGGGCGAATATAAGCTCACGGCAAAAATGGAGGGAGCTGAGGATTTGAATGTTCAATTCCTTCTCTTCTCCGAAAAGGACACTCGCCCAGTGGGTAAGGATGTTTGTTGGTGGTACGTTCGTCCCAACGAAGACGGCAGTGAAAGCTTTCGTTATGCTGGGTTCTCCTCGCAAGGATGTTACGGTCTTCTATGACGTAGTAGCAGGTGCGAAATTATTAGAAACTCGCCGTATTAAACTCGACGATTCTATCGAGCATTTCAACCTTAAATACAAATCAGAATATGACGAGGGTGCGCAGGTAAGTTTCTTCTTTGTGCAGGATGGCGAACTCTATTCTCATAGTCTCCGTTTGAGCAAACCAGCGCCTAATAAGCAACTCAATCTCCAATGGTCCACTTTCCGCAGCCAGTTGTTGGCAGGACAGAAAGAAACCTGGAAGCTCAAGATTACACGCCCCAACGGAGCGCCCGCTGATGCTTCGTTGATGGCTTGCCTTTATGACGCCAGTCTCGATAAGTTCCAACCCAACAAGTGGGACTTTTGAGTTGGATTTCTTCCGCAATATTCCGACGCCTAAGTGGACATCAGCTTACGAAGGAACGAAAGATCTTTATTTTGCGAAGGATCTTGTCCGTTTGGATGAAAAAGATCTTGATTTCACAGTATGGAATCAAAATCTTTTCGATGAGTATGCAACCAATTATATGGAGCATTTTACAGATCGTGTAGCTGGAGTGAAAAAGGTTAGGTTGATGAAAATGGAAGAGCCTGTTATGGAGCTGAAGGAAACTGTAGTTGTGGGCTATGGCAAGGCTAAACAATCAGATTTTTGACGTTATGGCGGATTCTGTTGCTGTTGATTCTGTTGATGAAGGCACAGATCCAAGCATTCGCTCAATTTTGCTGAGACGGCCTTCTTCAAACCCTGCACTTCGCACGGATAAGAACGGCGAGGTGGTGCTTACCTTTTACGCTACCGCAGAGCTTGACAACGTGGAACTTCATGGGCTTTTGCTCACGATGCCGCAGTGAACTACGGCTTGCTCACGGATGAGATTGTGGCACGCAAGGACTTTATGGTGGAGAGTAATACGCCGCGCTTTGTTCGCGAAGGCGACCGCTTCACGATCCCAGTTACTGTACGAAATCTTTCCGAACAGGAAGAACGTGGAAAGGTAATGTGCGAGCTACTTGATGCACGCACGGAGAAAGTCGTGACTACTAAAAAGGCCGATTTCATCGTAGAAAAAGATGGCGAAAAAGCACTTTCTTTCACGTTTGATGCTACGAATGATTATCCCTGTTTTGCTCTGCCGCATCATAGGCGAAGGCAAGAAGTTTAGTGATGGCGAAGAAAAACTGATACCTGTTTTGGCCGATCGCGAGCAAGTGATAGAAACCGTGCCGTTCTCTATGACGGAGGCAGGCACGAAGACGTTGCAACTCGACACGATTTGGTCCAATTCATCGAAGATTTCAGATCGCCGTCTGACGATAGAACTTAGTTCTAACCCCACATGGTATGCCGTTTCGGCTCTGCCAGTGCTTGCCAATGCAGAGTGCTTCAGTTCTCCATCATGGGCAGAACGTTACTACGCTCTCTCCTTGGCAAAATATATTGCGGACAAGAATCCTGAGATTCGCAAAGCTGCGGAAGCTTCCACTTCAACAGCGTGGGCAGAGGTGCTGAAGAAAAATCCAGATCTCAAGCAGATGTTGCTCAACGAAACGCCGTGGGTGAATGCTGCTGATGAGGAAGCCGAGCGCGCCTCTCAACTCGCTACGCTCTTTTGATGAGAAAGCCAACGCCGACAAAAATAGCTTCGGCGATGGATATTCTTTCCGATATGCAGCGCAGCGACGGCGGTTGGGGCTGGTTTGCAGGAATGCCGTCCAACCCCTTTATCACATCTGAAGTTGCCACACTCTTGGCGCGTGTTCAGGTACTTAATAATGTTTTTTTCCAGCACAAAGCAATCTGCAGCGCGCTATGGACTATCTGAAAAACGAGATGGCGAAGCGTGTGAAAGAAATGAAGGCGGGAAGAAAAAGAGAACCAAGCAAACTGTGGAGGCCGACGAGCTGACGTATCGCTATCTCTATTTGTGCGCGATATTAGGTATGGATATCGATGCCGATGCAAAGTATCTGCTCGATAAGATAGCTCGCCCCGATTTCAACCTCACGATGTACGGCAAAGCGATGTCGGCTATCACTTTGGCGAAGTTGGGAAAAATTTGCAGCCGCTAATGATAATATGGAGAGTTTGCTCGAGCATACCGTTCACAAAGAGGAATGGGTACTTATTTCGATACAGATCGTGCTCAGATGAGTTGGAACGCTTATCGCATTCCTACGCAAGCTGCCGCCATAGAAGCCATGGTTCAGTTCTATCCTTCAACAGACGAACGACTACAACAAATGTGCTTGTGGCTGATGCAGGCTAAACGCACGCAGATGTGGCCCACCAGTCGCGCCACAACTGACGCGCTCTTCGCTCTTCTTATCAACGCGAAAAAGACTTCAACTGTGCGCAATCTTTCCGAAGATACACCGCTATATTATACGCTTCGAAAAAGGAAACAATATCCTCGCTGTGAACGCTAAGAGTCAAGCTACTGAACCACAGGGCGTGGGCTATTTCCGCCAGAGCTTTGACAATCCGAAACAACTCAGTGCCGACAATATCCAGATTCGCAAAACGGGATCAGGATTAGCATGGGGGCAGTTTTCGCACAGTACACAGTGCCCGCTTCCGATGTGAAAGCCACTGGCAAAGGCCTGTTCGTGGAACGCCGCTTTGAGGTGCAGCGTGGCAAGCAGTGGCAACCCATTGCTGAAGGAGTGATGCTGAAGAAGGGAGACCGCGTGCGCTAAGTCTTCACGCTCCGTGCCGATCGCGATTACGACTTTGTTTCGCTGAAATCGTCTCGTTCTGCCAATCTCGAACCCGTAGAGCAGCGGAGTGGTTATACCCTATCGTGATGGCGAATGGTTCTACCGTGTTTCGCGTGATGCTTCCAACGAATTTTTTTCTTTGAGAAGTTCTCAAAAGGTGTGCACACGTTCACGGAAGAATTCTTTGTAGACCGTTCTGGCACTTATCACGCAGGAGCCGCTCGCATACAGAGTCAGTACGCTCCCCGAGTTTACGGGAACATCAACAGGAGCAACGCTCGTGTCAGAATAGTGCGTGAAAGTCACGCGTCGATTGCAGATTGCGCAGATAATAGGAGAAATTTTTCTTTTCAGAAATCTCTAAATCTGCGCAGTCTGCTTTTTGTACTAATGACTACTGAGGTAGCTTTTTCACAGAAGGTGAGAGAGTGACTTAGACGAGCAGAGGTGGCTGCTGTGCGACACCGCCGGTGTCGGAGCGTAGCTTCGTCGCATCTCCACGGGTTCACCCGTCGGGCATCACCCGCGGTTAAGCATGAGGGTGTCCCCTCCGGGGACAGTGGGTAAGTACGCAGCTTATGTCCCCATTCATCTCTATTCTCGTGCATCGTGTATGGCCTTGTGGATACTCCCCACTCTCATATCGCAGTTCTCCACCTGCGCATTGTATATGGTCTTGTAGGAACTCTTATCTTCTTATATTGTCGATTTCCATTCTCGCGTCTCGTGTATGGCCTTGCGGATACCTCTCTCATATCGCCGATTTCCACCCTCGCGCCTCGTGTATGGTCTTGCGGATACTCCTCACTCTCGCTTCGCCCACCTTCACACAGAGCGCCTCCGGCGGAGGCGCACCATGCTTAACCGCGGGTGATATCCGAGCGGAGCGAGGGGAACCCGTGGAGATGTGGACCGTGAGAACTCCGATGCCGGCGGCGTCGCACTGAAAGCGTAGAAAGAGTATCATACATCTCTCCACCAAGAAAAATCTTTTTGTTGTCATGTTGTCACGAATACACTTAATAGCCTGACAAACAAAAAGCTTATAGGCGTGACAACAAGGAGGAGATACATAGTATTCAGTTCTGTTGGTGAGGGCGTAGATACAATAAGGGCGTGAGCTGGTAGAATAAGGATGCTAGCAGATATCCTTATTGTATCTGACGATTCAATAAGGATATTTGCGATTACACCTATTTCAGAGATGCATGCACTTCAGAAGTTTTTTGAAAGAGTTTCAGAAGTTTCATCGAGATAGTAGGTGAGTACTTACCCATTTACTAAAAGTCACTGAAACGCTTCATTGAGTGAGGATTTAGCGGAATGTTTGCGTTATGTGCGTAGTGTTCAATGAAAAAGCCGCTGAAGATTGCTCCTCAGCGGCTTTGCCTTTTGTGGGTTGAATAATGTTCTGTTACTTTTTAGCCTTAGCGGTCAGTTTGTTGTCAAGCACTCGCCAGCGTGGTTGCTGTTGCTTGGCTTTGGCCAGATAGGCTGCGCGGCGCTTTTCAGCTTCGCGCTGTTGTGCTAATTAGCTTAGCAGCTCTTTCTTTTTCGTTCCATTCTGACATACTGTAATAGTTGCCAGTTTTAGGATCGAGAAGTTGGAGTTCGGGTAGGGTGTATTCTTCAATAACTCCACCTCCTACTTTTGTTACTTCTACGCTGGCTGTTCCTTTGCCTACCATGTCGAGTTGTTTGGCAGCAGCTAAGGAGAGGTCCACTACACGTGACTTGGAAAAAGGTCCGCGGTCCGTTACTTTTACAATGACTTCTTTGCCGTTGCTCAAGTTGCGCACTTTCAGCATAGTTCCGAAGGGGAGAGTGCGGTGCGCGCAGGTGAGACTGTCTCTGGTAGACAGAACCATCGCTGGTGCGATGTCCATGGAGTGAATTGGCGTAGTAGCTCGCTTTACCGCCTTTTTAGGTTTTGTGCTTTTTACTGTGAAGACTAAAGCCGAAAGAGAGCAGCATGCGATAAGTAGTAAGTTTTTAAAACGCATATTTATTTTTGTCACGAGGAGAGGGATAGAGGAACAGAGGTAATAAAAAGGAAGCAAAGGCTTCGACTAAAATAAATGATAATTACGCTCGTGATGTTCCTTCTTCGACCTGTGGACTGACTTAGCTTTTTCAAGCTGCAGAAGAAGAGTCTTACCATGCTCTTGCGCTGCTTTTGCACCAGAATCTTCAGTTAAAATTTCAACCTTAGTGAAGAAGGTGTCATCAGTACCTCGTGAGGTTTCACGGCCGCAAAGATACATCTTTTTGTTATAAAACAAACACTTTTTGCTTATTTAATCATTCCATACTTCTTTAGTGAGAGGGTAAAAGAGTATTAAAATGAAACTTTTGCTAAATCCGCTATCGCGCTCCCTATGGGACTTTCAGCGATGTGAGCATAGATATTTTTCGGTGAAACAAAAAGAGTTAAATTCGCAGATGCAACTAATTATTGTAGTTTGGAATGAAGCAAGAAAAGTTTGATAGACAATTACGTTTGATGGTCCTTTTTGGCTCGAAACACAGAGCTAAGTGTGGATGATTTAGGGTGAGCAGACAGGTATGAGTCGCCGCACCATTTATCGTTATTTGGAGGCTTTTTAAAGATATGGGCTTTGAAGTGGAAAAGAACGGTTCGCACTATCGGCTCGGTCCTTCCTCTCCTTTTTTCCTTGAAATCTCCAGTTTGATACATTTCACTATTGATGAGGCCGTCACGATCAATCAAGTTCTCAATTCGGTCTACAATACTCGCCCCAAGTGCGCCATTTGCGCGACAAGTTGGCCGCTCTCTACGACTTTGACGTTCTGGCCAATCACGGTATTGACGCTCATATTGCGCGCAATCTTCAAACGCTCTATCAAGCAGCACGCGAAGAACGCCTCTGCTTGTTGCGCGGCTATACTTCACCTCATAGCGGCCGAACGGACGATCGCCTTGTGGAACCCTATATTTTCCTTTCGGGCAATAGTGAGGTGCGCTGCTTTGAAGTGCATACGGGGCAGAACAAAACTTTCAAAATCAGTAGGGCTAAAAGCGTTGAACTTCTCGATCTCAAATGGTCGCACAAGCGTGAGCACGCGCCATTCTATACCGACCTCTTCCATTTTAGCGGAGAGAATCGCAAACGTGTGCGCCTACTTCTTGGGGCTTTGTCTGCAAGTTTGTTGCGTGAAGAGTTCCCGTATTCCGAACAGCAAATGGAGCTTCAGCCCGATGGTCGTTATTTGCTCGATACGCAGGTGTGCAGTTATAAAGGTATAGGCCGTTTCGTTTTTGGGTCTTTATGACGACATAGAAATTTATCGAAACTCCTGAATTCAAAAATACTTGGAGGCGCGTGTGGCTGAACTGGCTGAAAAGATTGCTTTAAAGAAAGGGTAAGTCGATCACCTTGTCTTTTTGATTCCTATTTTTATATATAAAAATTAAGTAGAAGAGGGATGAAATCTTCCCAATAAGAGGAGTAAAGTCCAACTCCGACTCTTTCTTCAAAAAAACTTCCGACTTTTTAACATTCTAAATTCCGAGTGTCACAGGCTGTCACGATTTAGTTGTTCCTTTGCAGCAGAAAACAATAACACAGTATTCGTTATGAGCAAAAAGGAAATGGCTTTGAACGCCCTCACAATCAAATTTAGAAAAGTCGCTTGTTGTTAGAAGTGTAGAGTTTTTGATCGCTCTCTACAGTTGGGCACTCGGAGAAGATATCAGTGTGAAACAAATGCTCCACCTTCTCAATCTTCAGTTGGCAGTTTTTGCCCCTATTGCTTCCCGTGTGCCCATCCTTTCGATTATGTTATCGCGCTCGCTTGGCTTGCTTCGGCTTGGTGCGGCTGTAAACACGCCTTGTCAAATCTGCTTCACGAAGATTAAAAAAACGTTGTAAGCCGCAACTTTCCATATTATTTAATTGGTAGTCCATTCAGAATGAAGTACTTTTTGCCATTCAGAAAACAACAACTTAAAAAAATATAAGATATCATTATGGCAAAAAGCTCTTTTGATGATTCTCGACGGCTGGGGCATTGGTCACCACGACAAAGGCGACGTTATTTTTTTCAAACCCCGACGCCGTTTCTCGACAGTTTGAACGCCCACTATCCCCACAGCGAATTGCTCGCCAGTGGAGAGAATGTAGGTTTGCCCGATGGCCAGATGGGCAACAGCGAGGTAGGTCACCCTCAATATCGGTGCTGGACGTATTGTGTTCCAAGATCTCGTTAAGATCAACCGCGCCATTGCCGACAATTCCATCATGCAGAACGCGGAAATCGTTCGCGCCTACTCTTACGCGAAGGAGAAAGGTTGCGGACTCCACATTATGGGCCTAACATCCACCGGTGGCGTTCACTCTTCTCTCAACCATCTTTTCAAACTCGTTGAGATTTCAAAAGAATATGGTGTTGCTGATAAGACTTATGTTCACTGCTTCATGGATGGCCGTGATACCGACCCAAAGAGCGGTGTGACATATATCGATGCGCTCACCAAGGAGTGTGAGAAAACAGGTGCACATGTGGCTAGTATCATCGGCCGTTTCTATGCGATGGATCGCGACAAGCGTTGGGATCGTGTGAAGGTGGCTTACGATCAGCTCGTCAATGGAGTGGGTCGCAAGGAAACCAATATGGTGAAAGCCGTTGAGGATTGCTACGCTCGCGACACTGAAGACTTCAAAGATACCGACGAATTTATGGAGCCGCTCGTTAATGCCAATGTTGACGGTCGTATAAAAGAAGGTGACGTTGTCATTTTCTTCAACTACCGCAACGATCGCGCTAAGGAGCTCACGCAGGTTCTCACACAAGAGGATATTGCTGAAGCAGGAATGAAGACAATTCCTGGTTTGCAGTTCTATTGTATGACTCCCTACGATGCAAGTTTCAAAAAAACGTGCATATTATCTTCCCCAAAGAGAATGTGGCTAACACGCTGGGCGAATATCTCAGTGCGAAAGGACTCAAGCAGCTCCACACGGCAGAAACTGAGAAGTACGCTCATGTGACGTTCTTCTTCAACGGTGGACGTGAAACGCCGTTTGAGGGTGAAGACCGAATCCTCGTTCCCTCTCCCAAAGTGGCCACTTACGACCCTCAAGCCGGAGATGAGCGCCTATGAAGTGAAAGATAAACTCGTTGCTGCAATTAAGGAAAACAAGTACGACTTCATCGTGGTAAACTTCGCCAATGGCGACATGGTGGGACACACGGGTGTTTACGAAGCTATTGAGAAAGCCGTTAAGGCTGTTGATGCTTGCGTGAAAGAAGTGGTGGAAGCTGCCAACGCCACCGACTACGAGACTATTATCATTGCCGACCACGGTAATGCGGATCACGCCATCAATGATGACGGCACGCCCAACACGGCACACTCTCTCAATCCCGTACCTTTCATTTATGTCACGAAGAATCAGCATGCCAAAGTCACCAATGGCGTTTTGGCCGATGTGGCTCCGAGCATTCTCCATATTATGGGTCTTGAGCAGCCTGCAGAGATGACGGGTAAGGATCTCATTGAAGACTAATCTTTGAACTTTTGCTCTTTTGAGCACCTTTATAAAGGGAATTTCCTGTAGGATTCTATCCACGGAAGTTCCCTTTTTTCTTTTATCTATAGGCGTTTCGTGTCACTTTGCTTTTGTATGGTTTGTGAAAAGATTTAACTTTGCGGGGAAATAATACCTAAACTATATTTTTCATGAAACGTATTCTATTGTTATTTTTTTCGCACTGATGCTATTGTGCCCCTTTGGCGCAGGTGCAGAAAAATTTTTGTCAATCTGACGCCGAAGCCCAAGCAAATGACGGTGGGCACGGGGACACTGTCGCTTCCCACCGACTTCCCGCGTTTGCGTGGCAGGTTTACCCGATAGCATCAAAGCCGAAGCAACCAATTTTGTTGAATTCCTCAACGGCAAGTCGGGATTGAAGGTGAAGACCACTACCAAAACCTCTGGCGCGCAAATAGTGTTGTCGCGCTATGCGGGCACACTCGATCCCGAAGGCTACAAACTCGACATCACAACCAGTGGGGTGAAACTTCAGAGCAACACCACCGCAGGTTTCTTCTATGGTCTGACTACGCTGAAGAAACTGATGCCCGCTTCGGTTCGTGCAGGTGTAGCCGATGCCAGTCTGACAACTCTGCCCCTCCCCGTTGTCAGCATCACGGATAGTCCTCGCTTTGGCTATCGTGGTTTTATGCTCGACGTTTCTCGTCATTTCTTCGACGTTGATGAGATTAAGAAAATACTCAACGTGATGGCCGACTATAAGCTCAATCGCTTCCACTGGCACATCACCGACGACCAAGGTTGGCGTTTGGAAATCAAGAAATATCCCAAACTCACCACCATTGGTGCTACGCGTGAAAACTCCTATCTCACTGATTTGAAGCACGGCCCTTATTGGACGAATAAGCAGGACGGCCCTTCTTCTACACCCAAGAACAAGTGCGCGAGGTGGTGGCTTATGCCAAAGCACGCCATATAGAAATTCTTCCAGAGGTTGATATGCCCGGTCATATTGTTTCGGCATTGGCTGCCTATCCCGAATTTAGCTGCTGGCCCTGATGGAGAACACAAGATTCCTCTCCAAGGTGGTGTTTATACAGACATTCTCAATGTGGCCAATCCCAAAGCCGTTCAGTTCGCCAAGGACGTTATCAAAGAAGTGATGGAGCTCTTCCCCTTCGAGATGGTTTCTATTGGTGGCGATGAATGTCCCACCAACGCTTGGGAGCAGAACGCCGAGTGCAAGGCTTTGTATCAGCGTGAGGGGCTCAAGAGCTATCGTTGGTTGCAGAGTCGTTTCATCAAGGAGATGGCCGATTTCATCAAGCAGCACGGACATAAAACAGCGGTGTGGAATGAAGCCATCACAGCCAAAGATTCTGAGCTCGATAGCATCAAAGCTGCCGAGGTCACTGTTATGTGTTGGCATCCCGCTGCGGCTTCTGCCATTCAGGCTGCAATATGAAACTTAACAATATCGTGACTTTCTACGGCCCTTATTATATCAACCGTAAGCAGAGCAAAGCTCCAGATGAACCCAGCGGTGCGGGCGATGGGTCCGACAATCTGGCTGCTACCATAATGCCGAAGCTGCGCCCAATAGTCTTACCGCTGCTCAGCGCAAGTATTACACTGGTGTGCAAGGTTCGTTCTGGACAGAACACGTTGGTACAAACGACTATCTCGAATACCTCGCCCCTGCCGCGTTTGCTAGCGATTGCCGAAGCAGGTTGGACAGAGCCGAGCGCAAAGAACTACAATAATTTTTGTACGTCGCATCCAGGCCGACACAACCTATTTGAACTTAGCAGGATTCACCTACTGCCGCCGCGATCTCACTACGGCTTGCCGCTGATATGGTGCTGCCGCGCGTGTCGAACGATACCGTGCACCACTACTACCAGTTGCAGACGCGCGCCACCGATGCTTCTCGTCAGGGGCGCAGCATAGAGCTCCTCAGCAGTGGGTCTTCGCTCATCTCAACCTATGCAGCAAAAAGGCGCGCAGGCAAATCGTCTTTGGACAGCCCCAACGGCTGCTAAAGGAGATGCTAACTACGATTATCAGCTTTGGGCTTTCGAACAGAGTCCCTACAGCCCCTGGTAAATACGCTTTGGTTTGCAAGGCTTTTCCCAAAAGGCAGTTTGAAACAGAACCCAACGCAGCAGAGCAACACGGGACGTTGGGACTACGACACCAATGCAAAGCACTATTGCTTCGAACTGGGCAAAAGCAGGCTACGGTAAAGATGGCACAGCTATTACTACACCATCAGTTCCGACCAAGTGGGCGGATGGTATCTCAATGCCAGTATGCCAGGGCAAGGTTTAGCCGTTAATCTTTGGACGGATGCCGCTTCGGGCAATGGTGGTTTGTGGAAGTTTGTGGCAGTGGACGCTGTTCAGGGTATGGAAGCCCTGACGGATGCCCTCTCCGATGCTTCAAGCCTGCTCAACAAAGTGCAGACTTATGCAGCAAAGAAAAGAAACTGGAAAGTTCAGTGCAGCCGCTAAGGCTGCACTGGCTGCCGGCATTGCAAATGTGGAAAGCGAATTGGCACACGGCAACACCGACGTGACGGCTCTCAGCAAGCGTCTCCGATGCTGTCAATGCTTTGTGGGCTCTTTTCGGTTATCTGGAAGAGGGACAGCAATACAGAATACACAACAATGTTGAGGCTTTTTAGCGGATTGGTATTGGCCGACCTCAATACGGATGCTTACCTGCGCTATTCCTTTCTGCCGACCGACACAGTAGGCACTAAATGGCAGATTGTTTCGTCTACAATCAATGCCGACCACAGCCAAACGGTTCGTTTGCAGAATGTCACTACCGGCCGTTGGTTGCTCTCAGCTTCCGCCACGAATCTCGGAAAGATAGGCTATGTCGTGCGTATGGCTCCAGGGCGTTCCGGTGTTACGTTCACTTTCAACCCTGTTACACAGGATTATCAAATCAGCATGGGCGGCCACTAACTTCTATCCCGTCCCACAAACATCCACTGCCCTGCCAGGTATCATTGGTGCGGGTTCGGTTTTGGAGCATAAGCCGCAACCCATCCGCCCACAAGGCGCAGCGTGGGTCATCGAGCAAGTAGACAACAATACTACAGCCATCAATACTCCCTCCGTAGACAACTCTGAACGCAATACGGTTTACGACCTCGCAGGTCGTCGCGTTCAGCATCCTCAAAAAGGCCTTTATATAGAAGGAAATAAAGAAAACGCTACATCTTTAAGTTAAAGCAGACAATATTATGACGTCTTAATCACCTTCAGCCACTCACGGTTGAAGGTTTTTCATTCTTTTATCATTAAACCATTGCTGGATACTCAAGAGAGTAGCGTTTTTCCTTCTTGTGTTCTCAATAATCATTATAGTTGTCCGCTAATATCCTTATTGCGTTTTTCAGATACAATAAGCCTGTCAGCTGACATCCTTATTCTGTCAGCTCACACCCTTATTGTATTGGAGCGCACGATAAAATAATCTGAAAAAGGCGTATGTAGTCTCCTTCTCCCTGTGTTTTATTTTTCTTGTTGTCACGCCTATAAGCCTCTGTTTGTCAGACCGCTGAATATCTCTGTGACAACGTGACAACAAAAATGAGTGTTTTTCTTGGTGGAGAGGTGGATGATACTTTCTCTACGCTTTCAGTGCGACGCCGCCGGCGTCGGAGGTGAGAGCTGTCATCTTTCCACGGGTTCCCCCTCGCTTTCCACGGGTTCCCCCTCGCTTTGCTCGGGTATCACCCGCGGTTACGCATGGTGCGCCTCCTCCGGAGGCGGCTCTGTGTGGATGCGAGAGCAGAGGTGGGAGAGTGAGAGTGGAGAGTATCCGCAAGACCATACACGATATACGGAGACGGTGGTAGGTGATGCAGTGAGTGAGAGTATCCGCAAGGCCATATACGACATACGGGGATGGAGTTAGGCGATGCAGTGAGTGGAGAGTATCCGCAAGACTATATACGATACGTGGTGACGGTAGTAGGCGATGCAGTGGTGATAGTATCCGCAAGGCCATATACGATATGCGAGGATAGAGGTAGGCGATGCAGTGAGTGAGAGTATCTGCAAGACCATATACGATTCGCGTGGGTGGAGGTGAGCGGAATATCCTCTTGCGCGCTCATCCACTGTCCCCGGCGAGGGACACCCCATGCTAACCGCGGGTGATGCCCGAAGGGCGAACCCGTGGATAGATGACAGCACAATTCTCCGACGCCGGCGGCATCGCACAGCAGCCACGCTTCTGCACGTCTGAGTTACCCCTCTACGCTTTCAGTGCGACACCGCCGGCGTCGGAGGTTGGTACTGTCCACTTTTTCCACGGGTTCCCCTCGCTTTGCTCGGGTATCACCCGCGGTTACGCATGGTGCACCTCCTCCGGAGGCGGCTCTGTGGATGCGAGAGCAGAGGTGGGAGAGTGGGAGTCAGTGAGTATCCGCAAGACTATATACGGTATGTGGGGACGGTAGTAGGTGATGCAGTGAGAGGAGAGTCTCCGCAAGACCATATACGGTATGCGGAGACTGTGGTAGGTGATGCAGTGAGTGGAGAGTATCCCGCAAGACCATATACGATATGTGGTGACGGTGGTAGGCGATGCAGTGAGTGAGAGTATCTGCAAGACCATATACGATTCGCGTGGGTGGAGGTGAGCGGAATATCCTCTCGCGCGCTCATCCACTGTCCCTCGGCGGGGACACCCTTTATGCTAACCGCGGGTGATGCCCGAAGGGTGAACCCGTGGAGAGGCTGAAGCAATACTCCGACACTGGCGGTGTCGCACAGCATCCACTGCTGCCCTATCCAAGTTTCTCCCTCGCCGCTTTCAGTGCGACGCCGCCGGCGTCGCAGGTGAGAGCTGTCATCTTTCCACGGGTTCCCCTCGCTTTTGCTCGGGTATCACCCACGGTTACGCATGGTGCGCCTCCTCGAGGCGGCTCGTGTGGATGCGAGAGCAGAGGTGAGAGTGAGATTCAAGTGATAGTATCCGCAAGGCCATATACGGTATGCGGGGACAGGGTTAGGCGATGCAGTGAGCGAGCATCTACAAGACCATATACGGTATGCGGGAACAGAGTTAGGCGATGCAGTGGTGAGAGTATCCGCAAGACTACATGCGATACGTGGGGACGGTAGTAGACAGAGTATTTCTGTGCGTTCATCCACTGTCCCCGGCGGGGACACCCCATGCTTAACCGCGGGTGATGCCCGAAGGGCGAACCCGTGGATAGATGACAGCACAATTCTCCGACGCCGGCGGCGTCGCACAGCAGCCACGCTTCTGCACGTCTGAGTTACCCCTCGACGCTTTCAGTGCGACACCGCCGGCGTCGGAGTCCTCTCAGTCCACTTTTTCCACGGGTTCCCCTCGCTCCGCTCGGGTATCACCCGCGGTTAGCATGGTGCGCTCTCCGGAGGCGGTTCTGTGGAGGTGGATGCGAAAGTCGTGCAGTGAGCGAGAGTATCTGCAAGACCATATACGGTATGGGGGCAGGATTAGGCGATGCAGTGAGTGAGAGTATCTACAAGACCATATACGATACGCGTGGGTGGAGGTGAGCGGAATATCCTCTCGCGTGCTCATCCACTGTCCCCGGCGGGGACACCCCATGCTTAACCGCGGGTGATGCCCGAAGGGTGAACCCGTGGGGAGGGACTGAAACTATACTCCGACGCCGGCGGCGTCGCACAGCAGCCACGCTTCTGCACGTCTGAGTTACCCCTCGACGCTTTCAGTGCGACGCCGCCGGCGTCGGAAGTTGGTACTGTCCACTTTTTCACGGGTTCCCCCTCGCTTTGCTCGGGTATCACCCGCGGTTACGCATGGTGCGCCTCCTCCGGAGGCGGCTCTGTGTGGAGGTGGATGCGAAAGTCGTGCAGTGAGTGATAGTATCCGCAAGGCCATATACGGTATGCGGGGGACAGGGTTAGGGCGATGCAGTGAGCGAGAGTATCCGCAAGACCATATACGGTATGCGGTGACAGGGTTAGGCGATGTAGAGTGAGAATGTCTATAAGACCATACACGATATACGGGGACGGAGTTAGATGATATGAGAGGAGAGTATCCGCAAGATCATATACGATATACGGAGACGGTGGTAGGTGATGCAGTGAGTGAGAGTATCTACAAGACCATATACGATTCGCGCGGATGGAGGTGAGCGGAATATCCTCTCGCGCGCTCATCCACTGTCCCCGGCGGGGACACCCTATGCTTAACCGCGGGTGATGCCCGAAGGGTGAACCCGTGGATAGGTGAAGACCCTCACCTCCGACACCAGCGGTGTCGCACAGCATCCACTGCTGCCTCATCCGAGTTTCTCCCTCGCCGCTTTCAGTGCGACGCCGCCGGTGTCGGAGGTTGGTACTGTCCACTTTTTCCACGGGTTCCCCTCGCTCTGCTCGGGTATCACCCGCGGTTACGCATGGTGCGCCTCCTCCGGAGGCGGCTCTGTGTGGATGCGAGAGCAGAGGTGAGAGAGTAGGAGTGGGGTGAGAGTATCAGCAAGACCATATACGGTATGCGGGGACAGGGTTAGGCGATGCAGTGAGCGAGAGCATCTACAAGACCATATACGGTATGCGGGAACGGTGGTAGGTGTGCAGTGAGTGGAGGGTATCCGCAAGACTATATACGATACGTGGGGACGGTAGTAGGCGATGCAGTGAGTGGAGAGTATCTGCAAGACTATATACGATACATGGGGACGGTAGTAGGCGATGCGATGAGTGAGAGTATCCGCAAGACCATATATGATATGCGCGGGTGGAGGTGAGCGGAATATCCTCTTGCGCGCTCATCCACTGTCCCCGGCGGGGACACCCTATGCTTAACCGCGGGTGATGCCCGAAGGGTGAACCCGTGGGAGGGGCTGAAACTCTACTCCGACACCGGCGGTGTCGCACAGCATCCACTGCTGCCTATCCAAGTTTCTCCCTCGCCGCTTTCAGTGCGACGCCGCCGGCGTCGGAGGTTGGTACTGTCCATCTTTCACGGGTTCCCCTCGCTCTGCTCGGGTATCACCCGCGGTTACATGGTGCGTCCTCCGGAGGCGGCTCTGTGTGAATACGAGAGCAGAGGTGGGAGCACCTTCTTTATTACTATTTAGGTGTTCCGTAATCTTTTTCTTTTGTTAGAAGAATCTCCTTGTGGTTTTTAGCTAAAATAGAGTTAAGTATAAGTTTTTGACGAAAGCAGAATAAAAGCGAAGTCTAAAAATAGAGCATTTGTAAAAGCTAAAAAGAGGAATGAAACTATTAAAAAGAGATATAAACCTATCAAAAAGGAACTTTTGCTGAGAACGGAAAAGAGAGAAGTAAACTTTTTAAGGCTAAAAATGCCAAGCTCGCCTTTCAAATATACTTGTTCAAAAAGTCGAAATCAAGGAAAAAGCGGCTCTGTGTTAAAAATGCTCAAAAACTAATTTTTATTTGGAAGTTAATGAAAAAGATGTACATTTGCAAAAAGTCAGTTTTACTTCGACTTTGCTTCCACTCTGTTTTTATGGGTGATGCAGTGAGGTGGTAGATGAATATTCTAAGTGAGTGTATTTTGAGGAAAATGAAAAGTAGTAGGAAAGTGAACTCCTTGCTTCCATGCTTCGTTTCTTTATCTTAAGATACTAATACATTAACAACATTGTATATTATTGTTTAATTTAATGGTTATATTATGAACAAGAAGTTAGTGCTTTTGTCTGCGTGCTTGCTTACAGCAGGGTTCAATGACTGCGCAGAAGCGCGTGACTGGTCATGTTGCGGACGCAAACGGAGAACCCGTAGCCGGTGCAACTGTTCGAGTTCAAGGAACTAAGATTTGGACGCAAACCGACACCAACGGTAATTTTACGCTGTCCAGTGTTCCTTCTTCTGCAAAAACAGCTTGAGGGTCTCTTACGTTGGTATGGAAAAGCAAAGCGTGAGCGTTGCTGGCAATATGAATATTGTTCTCAAGGACAAGCAGATGCTCGAGGAAGCTGTTGTCGTAGGTTATGGTACTGCTAAGAAGTTGGGTACGGTTGTTGGTTCTGTAACGAAAGTTAGTTCCGACAAGATTGAAAATAAGCCTGTGACTACTGCTCTCGATGCTTTGCAAGGTAAGGTTGCTGGTGTTCAGATTCTCAGTAGCTCGGGTGATGCTGGTTCCGTTTCCGGTATGAGTACTACCGTGCGTGGTAACGGTTCTCTGAATGGTGGCAATGAGCCTTTTGTTTGTGATTGATGGTTCTCCTGTTTCTTCAGATGTATTCTACATGATGAACCAGAACGATATCGCCAGTTACACGGTGCTTCGTGATGCTTCTGCAACATCTATCTATGGTTCTCGTGCAGCCAATGGTGTTATCTATGTAACTACAAAGAAAGGTCACGCCAACGAGCGTGCCGTTGTGAAGGTAGGTCAGAGCATTGGTTGGAGCCAGTTGGCACGTCGCCAGGGCAATCCAATGAATACAGCCGAATTGCTCGAGTATCAGCTCAAGAATGGTGTTGTTTCTGCTGCTGATTATGCAAAAATATAAGAAACAAGGCTATAACACCGATTGGCTGAAGTATTTCTATAAGATTCTGCTCCTATTTATAATACAACATTTAGTGTGCAGGGTGGTGGTGATAAGACTGTTTACTATACTTCTGCTTCTTTGATGAAGAAAGAAGGTCTGACACCGTATTCTGAGTTTAAAACGCTACACTGTACGTACCAACATTGAGTCACAAGCTCTCGATTGGTTTTCGTTATGGGTGTGAACGTAGGTTTGAACTACGACGAACGTAACGTGGACTCTAATGCAAAAATGGTTCTCTCTATGTCTGGAACAACCCTGTGTTGGGTTCTGTTCTCCTTCCGCCTTATTGGAATCCGTATGATGAGAATGGCAATAAGAAGGACTATTTCCCAGAAATAGGTGAATATAAGTTGGAGACTCTAACAAGTATAGTCCTCGTCTTATCAATGAAGCTCGTATCACAGGTACTGCTTTCGTTCAGCTCACCCCGATGCGCGGCCTGACACTGCGTTCACAGCTCGGTGTGGATGCTTCTGATACGAGACAGAATACTAGGTTGCTCCCCACTGCCCCTTGGTTGAAAAACAAAGGATGGCGGTCAGGCTAACGAATACTTCGATCGTTTTGCAAGCTTTACTATCACGAATACAGCGGAGTATAAGTTTGATATCAAAGAAGACCATCATCTAACATTCCTCCTTGGTCAGGAAGGTATCAAGGGCACAAGCAGTGCGTTCAATAGCTACACTCGTGGTCAGAGCGATCCTCGCTTGATGGAAGTAGGTTCTGGTACGAAAGCCGAGATCCCCAATCTTTATGGTCACACGAAGTATGAATATCTCTCTTTCTTCGGTCGTGTAGACTATAACTTGAGAAATAAATACTTTGCTAACGTAACGATTCGTAACGACCGCAGCTCTCGCTTCGGTAAGAACAATCGTTCAGCAACCTTGCTTCAGGTGGTTTGATGTGGGATATGAAGGCAGAAGACTTCTTGAAGGGCGTTGCTTGGCTCAACGATCTGAAGTTCAAAAGCCAGTGTAGGTTCTACGGGTAACTCTTCTGGTATCGGTAACTATTCAAGTCTTGGTAAGACAGGTTCTACACTCTACAATGGACATTCTGGTTGGGTGCTGAGTTCTCCTGCTAACGAGGAACTTGGTTGGGAAATGCAAATTCAAGCCAACGTTGGTTTCTCTGCTCGTCTCTTCGACCGTGTGAATCTCGAGTTGGACTACTACCATCGCACCACTAAGGACATGTTGATGAGTGTACCTCTCCCTTACACCACAGGTTTCTCTTCACAGACGATGAACGTGGGTACAATGCTGAACCAAGGTATCGAAATGCAGTTCAATGTAGACGCAGTTAAGAACTGGAACGGTCTGGATGTGAACGTTTACGGTAACTTAGCTTACAATGCCAATAAGGTGACGAAACTCTTCTACGGCTTGGATGAATGGGGAACAGATGGTACAGGTGTTCGCTATTTCGTGAGTAAGGCTAGTTAGTTATTATATGCCTATCCGTGCTGGTGTTGATAAGAAGGATGGTGAAATCATGTGGTACAAGAAAGGCTACACTGGCGACGGCAATGCTCATGTGTTTGATTCAAACACGATGACGAAGGATTTTGATCAGTCAAATCTCAGCCAAGATACAGGTAAGAAATACTGGGCGCCTGTTACAGGTGGTTTCGGTCTCACCGCAACTTGGAAGGGCTTCACGCTGAATGCTGACTTTGCTTACGTTCTCGGTAAGTATATGCAAGATAATATCGAGTTCTTCACCATGGGTGGTGGCAATATGGCCTCTTCTGGTATGAACCTTGACCGTGCATTGCTCAACCAGTGGACAAAGCCTGACGATATCACCAATGTGCCGAAGTTTGGTTATTCCAATCAGTTTGACACCTCTCTCCTTCACAACGCTTCTTTCTGCCGTCTGAAGAATCTCTCTCTCTCTTACGACCTGCCGAAGCATTGGATGGAAGCAACGAACTTTATCCGCAATGTCCGCCTAACGGCTGCTGCACGCAACCTGCTCACCATCACGAAGTGGAAGGGTGCAGATCCTGAAACCGACACAAACGTTGCTGCGGGTGCATATCCCAATACGCGTGAATTCTCTCTCGGCGTAGAGGTTACATTCTAACATTAAACGCATTGACAATTATGAAAAAGAGTATATTTAAAGCAGCAATGTTGGCTGTTCTGGCTGTGCCAGTATTTACAGCTTGCGAGCTTGACCAATATCCTACGACGTCAATCCCTAACGAACAGTCTTGGGTGAAGTTTAGCGATGCTACTAACTCAACATCGGTATCCACTCCATATCCGCGGTGGATCTGCGGTGGGATGTACACTTCTGATCTTCAAGCTGACTACTATCAGCCAGGTAAGGGCTACCTCAACAATGGTGGTACAACTTACGACTGGTCGTTCACCAAGAGATATGGGCGGTATGTGGAGCACAATGTTTACCGCTATCAACCAAGCCAGTAACTTCTTGAACAACTGTAGACAAAATTCCTGTTGCTACGTCCGATTCTCTGACGATGGCACAGTACAAAGGCAGAAGCTACTTCTGCGCGCTTTTTGCTTATTCACAGTTGGCTGTTCGCTATTGTGCTGACTATGATCCCGCTACAGCCGACAAGCAGTTGGGTCTGCCGCTCATCACAACGGTTGATGTTAACGCTCGTCCGGCTCGCGCAAGTCTCAAAGCCACTTTTTGAGTTCATCAGGAGGCCGATTTGGCTTCAGCTCGAGGTATATTCAGAATACGGATCCCTCTTCTCGTGAATTGGTATCTACTCAAATGCTGAATGCGCTTGAAGCACGCGTTGATCTCTACCACGAGGATTACGCAATGCTGTTGCGATGGCTAAGTCGCTCATCGACGATTCCCATTTCGGTTTGGAAACAACGAGAGATGGTCTCTTCTCTGAGTTTGAGAACGATGAAGGTAAAGAGTTTATCTTTGTTCCGCAGCCACTCCGGATGATGGCGCTCAGATTACAGCGTTTACCATAACTGGAGCTCTTCTGACCAAAGCATCTCTCCTACTTCCTGCCGAGCCAGACAACCATCGACGCTTACGATGTTTCAGATATCCGCCGTTATGCCTTCTTTGAAGTTGTGCGGGTGAAGCAAGTCAATACGTTTGCTGATAACATCTATGTGCTCAATAAGTTCCCTGGTAATGCTTCTTTGAACAAGACAGGTGCTGATGCAGAACACACATATCTCAATATTGATAAGCCTTTCCGTATTGCAGAGCAGTATCTGATTGCAGCAGAAGCTTCTTACCGCTTAGGCAACACGAGCGATGCTCAGAATTATCTCAACACGCTTCGCCAAGCACGTGGTCTTGTTGTTAGCAACGAAGACAGGCACAGAGCTCTTCCAGTTGATCAAGGACGAATGGTTCCGTGAGTTTATCGGTGAAGGTCAGCGCCTCGATGGTCTGAAACGTTGGGGTGAAGGTTTCTCTCGTAAGGGACAGACTATGCAGAATGGTGAGCTTATCATGCAGGCTAACAAAGACCGTAATATTGAGCTTACTGTAGATAGCAAAGATCAGCGCTTCGTTTGGGAAATCCCATACAACGACTTGTTGGTCAACAAGAACCTCCAGAAGAACTGGAAGTAATCAGCGAAAATCTATAAAAACGATACAATAATGAAACAGTATATCAAAACATTAGCTTTAATGCTATTGGTCGGATTGGGACTCACGTCCTGTCTGAAAGATGACCGCTTCGACGAAGGTGTTCAGAAGTATCAGAAGAGTCTTCCCTACGGAGTATGGAAATCTGTTGCTAGCACAGAGGGTAACTACGACCACTACAGGCATTTTGACAAAAGATGCAGCAGGTAAGGACCTCTTCTAGTGCTCCGTACAGCTCGCCCACTGGCTCCTGATAGTGGTGAAGTGAAGGTGGTTATGGTTTCCCATGACGTACAGTACTCTGACTCTACGGGTATGCTCCAAGCCACTGCTCCTTCTTGCTACTTTGGCGATGGTCAAAATGGTACTAAGAAGCTGACAGCAACAGCTTATCTGCTATCCTTCACTCATCAAAGAACTTCATTTTCAAATGACGACGAGTGATGGTTCTACGCAGTTCCACCTCCAAGCAGAGCGCGCTGAAGCTAAGCCAACAAGTATTGCAGGTATGTGGGAAGGCTATTCTTCCGACTCTACTAAGTACTTCACGGCAAATCTTAACCCGCTTGATGCACAAGGCAAAGGTACAGGTAGCAGTAGTTCAACGATAACGACGTGGAAGATGCCACTTACACTTTCGCTAACAATGGAGGAGCTGTGACAGGTAAGAATACACAGAAGAAAGCCGAACTCACCTACAACGACAATTACCAGCTCGTTGCAACGGTTGATGGCAAATCTTTCGTTGTCGACCCGATGGCAAGTACTTCTGAACCTGAAAACTTCAAAGCAGCTTACACAGGTAAGTTCACTACGTCTCTGTTCGGACAATCAACAGATGTAGTCATCTATAAGGGGCGATAAGGGTACTGAAACTATCTCTTCAAACCGTTTGTCCGGAATAATACTACAGGTTTTGCATTTAATTTAGCAAGTGACAACACTGTATCGTTTGATGCTAAGACAGGTAACGCTACAGGCTATACTCACTCACAAGATGGTCAGGTATTAGGTCCTGTATTTGATCTTTGATGTATGCCGGTGGTAAATCAAAACCCAGAGCACATACCAAAGGGTGTGTTCACTTATATTGCTACTATGCTATTCCTAATGTTGGCGATGGTGTCTTCAAAGAAATACTCCAGGTTACAGGTCACAGCCCCCTGCTCAAGCTAGCAAAACTCGATCTCGCTCCTGCAGTAGCAGGCCTTTTCGGTTTTCAACGGAACACCGCAACGTAACGTTCAGTTGTTTGCGAAGTAAAACGATTAGAAAGTAAAAATCCATAATCCCGTCTTTCAAAGGGCGACTACCACCACGGTAGTCGCCCTCATAGTCTTCCCCGTTAGTCACTATGGGCACTTCTGATACTATATGAGTTTCTCCCCACTGCCAGTGCGATCGCCTCCGGCGTCGGAGTCCTCTCTGTCCACTTTCTCCACGGGTTCCCCCTCGCTGGCGTCGTATCACCCGCGGTTAGCATGGCTCCGCTTCCGCCGGAGGCGTGTATTCTGTGTTGGCTGTGGGAGCGGAGGTGTGAGGCAGGAGAGTATACAGTTTCCACTTTTATTCTTCCTCCGAGTTTCTCCTCCACGCTTTGCAGACGCCTCCAGCGTCGGAAGTAGAACTGTCGTCTCGTCCACGGGTTTCCCCTCGCCTGCTCGGGTATCACCCGCGAGTTAGCATAGTGCGCTCGCGGAGGCGTGAGTTACCTGTGTTGTTGTGAGCGGAGGTGAGAGCAGGAGAGGTCATACAGTTCCCACTTTTGTTCTTGTCCGAGCTTGTCCATCTTTCTCCACGGGTTCCCCTCGCTTTTGGCTCGGGTATCACCCGCGGTTGAAGACAGTGCGCCTCGCCGGAGGCGCAAACTACCTGTGTTGCTGTGGGTGGAAAGGATGTAGTGAGTGGGAGTACCCATGTAAAACTACATATACGATATGAGGGTGGAGATCAATATAGAGCGTAAGAGTATCCCAATCGCCACATACGATGTACGAGGATCAGAGATGGCTGAGAACAATGCGGCTCACTCATTGTCCCCAGCGGGGACACCTATGCTAACCGCGGGTGATGCCCGAAGGGTGAACGCTGGATAAGAGGCAGTATCTACCCTCCGACACCGGCGGTGTCGCACAGCAGTTACCGCTGCTTTCCAAATAGAGGCATACTCTCTACCAAAATGTGGAAGAGTAATAATCGTAAATAGGCTTTTATTGCTGAGAAATACATTGTCTCATCAGCTGACTGTCTTTATTGTGTCAGCTGACTTTTATTGTGTCAGCTGACTTCCCTTATTGTGTCACTGACGCGCTTATTGTAGCTACGGCTCATGGCGAAAAGCGAAAAATGCGTATGCCTCAGCTCTCCCAGCATCTTATGTTTGTAGAGGAAAAGAGTGAATACTGTCTCACTTCTCGCGGGTTCCCTCGCTTTTGGCTCCGGGTATCACCCGCGGTTAGCATGGTGCGCTCCGCCGGAGGCGTGAGTTGCTCTGTTGTGGTGGGAGTGGAAAGGATGGTGAGGGAGAGCACCTATAAAACATATACGATATGCGAGGTGGAGATCGGCAATATAGAGCGTAGAGTATCCGCAATGCCATATACGATGCGCGGATTAGAGATGGATGAGCAATCTGAGGTCACCATTGTCCCCAGCGGGGACACCCCATGCTAACCGCGGAGATGCGGTGAAACCTGTGGATAAGAGGCAGTACTACCCTCCGACACCGGCGGTGTCGCACAGCAGTGCTGCTGCTTTCCAAATAGAGGCATACTTCACCAAGTGTGGAAGATAACAATCGCGAAATAGGCTTTATTGCGTTGAGAAATACATTAAGCCTATCAGCTGACTTCCTTATTGTGTCAGCTGACGCGCTTATTGTAGCTACGGCTGCCATGCAAAAAGCGAAAAGTGTATGCTCTCAGCCTCCCAGCATCTTATGCTAGAGGAAAAAGTAAATACTCTTTCCACTCACGTTCCCTCGCTTTAGCTCGGCATCATCCGCGGTTAGCGTGGTTGCTCTCGCCGGAGGCGTGAGTAGATCTGTGTTGTGGTGGAGCGGAGGTGTGAGAACAGGGAGAGTATATACAGTTTCCACTTTTTATTCTGTCCGAGTCCTCTCTTCTTCTCCACGGGTTCCCCTCGCCTGCTCGGGTAATACCCTGCGAGTTACACATTGCGCTCGCGAGGCGGAGTAGCTCTGTGTTGTGGTGAGAGCGGGTGTGAGAACAGGAGAGAATATATATAGTTTCCACTTTTATTCTTGTCCGAGTTCCTCTCTCTACGCTTTTCAGTGCGACGCTCCAGCGTCGGAAGTGAGAACGGTCCGATGTCCACGGTTCCCCCTCGCTTTGGCTCGGGTATCACCCGCGATTACAGCATGGTTCGCTTCCCGGAGGCGTGAGTAGCGTTGTGCTGCTGGAGCGACGATGGGAGAGAGGAGATAGTCATACAGTTTTCGCTTCTATTCATTCTGAGTTTATCTCTATGCTGCTTTCTAGTGTGCTTACTGTGTCGTACAGAACAGAGTTGCTCATGCTTACTGAGTGCTTATGACTTGTTATAGATAAGTTGAGTTTGCTTTTGTTGCTTTCCTCGCGCCTTTATGTGTTATTGAGGTGTTAAATTGCTGAAATATAGGGATGGGGCGCAGAGACAAAAGTCGAGAATATATTATATCTTTGTGTTTTAGTCCTCATAATAGATAGTATAAAATTCAAATTGATATGAAAAGAGTATTGACATTGTTCGTCCTTGTTGACGCTCACTGTGGTGTGGGCTGTTCAGCCTTTGTACCAGCTGGAGTATCACACAGAGCGACGGTTCGGTTGTTGCCGTTTATCGTCACGGCTCTCGTATGACCGATTTTTACCACAGATGGTGCAGTCTTGGTGCGTAATGCCAATAAAGATCTCGTATGCCGTTGGGTGAAAAGGGATTGTTGCGCAACGTTTTGCTCATAACGAGTTTGGTGCGTTCGGTAGCAGAAAAGGCTGGCTTCAGAATCGCCGACGGAGGAAGATGCAACGCGCATCATGCGTCGCTAAACCCAGAGGAGCACCAGTGCTCGAATCACGCGATCTGATAGTTCTACAGATGATGGTTTGGGCGAATACGGCAAAGAGCGGTGTCGAGCGCAGTCAATCAGTATTGGCGATGGGACGATTCCTGTTATCATGGTGGAGTTTTCAGATTTGAAGTTTAAGTCCACCACGACTGTTGAAAAGATGAATCGCTTTTTCAACGAACAAGGTTATAACGAAGAAGAAGGTTGTAAAGGTTCCGCCCGCGACTACTTTATCAGCCAGTCCAGAGCGAATGTTCCGTCCCATCGTGCGTGGTGGCGAAAGTGACGCTCTGTCTCTGGATTATAGCCACCCATGGTAGTAATCAATAAAGAGCGGAACAACGCAATGTGTGCGCGAGGCCGTTGCTGCTGCCGTGAGCAAGGGCGTTAACTTCAGAGACTATGCGGTGAATGGTGCAGTGCCTCTCGTGAGTATTCTCTATGCTGGTGGCGGCGAAGCTACTGACGGTGGCGATGATACGCTTTGGCCACAGGAGATGGACAGTAACACTACTATGAGTGGTGTACATTTCAATGCCTACTTTGTGGGTAATGAGGCGTGGTAGCAACAACAGTGATGTGTTGATGGCATGGGTATGTTTTGTCGGCGAATTTGGTCATGCTCTCGGTTTGCCCGACTTCTATGTGACCAACTATGGACAGAGATGTGACGACGGGCAAATGGTCCATCAGTGTCAGGGGTGCTACCTGCCTTCTGGCTCTGCCCGCGCACCGATAGGCTACACAGCCTATGAGCGTAGTTATCTGGGCTGGGAGAAAATTTCGAACTTACGGAAGCCGATAATATCACCCTCTGCTGTGGGCCCCACCGTGAAGGTTCTAACTGCTCTGATTTCGCAATGATGATACCGACGATAGAGAGTGTTCATTTGAGCAACGTCGACCTGACATAGCATCCCTGAATCTTTGGTGGTGGAATGTTTGTGCAGCACGTGGCTACGACAAAGCAGTCGCGGTACTATAATCAGCTCAATAATGAGTGCGGATCGATTGCATTGAACCTATCTCTCCGCAGTTGTTACAGAACAGGGCGGAACAGCTGCTGAACTCTTCCCTGGAAGTGCAGGTACTAAGAGGAGATTACCAAAATGTCCGATCCTTCTTTCAGCATGCTGTTGAATGGCGAAAGACTCTGGATAAACCCGTTCATAAGGATCGGACATACAAATGATGAGGTTTCCAGTTAATTTCTCAATTATCTCGATGCCGACTATATGGGACATGTTGTGGGCGATGGTAGCCAACAGATGGAACTTTGGAAATGTCGACTTTGTGACGAAATCACAAAGCAGTAGCCGGTGCTGTTAAAGATAATATGGTTCCTATGCTAGGTGCTGTGAAGTATTTCCTGCTGCTATATAGTAGCGTACACACCAGTATACAGCAAGTGGGTATAGCCTCTGGCGCTCTGCAAACCGTGATAATCTCTGATTTCTGTTTCGATGCCTTCCACCGGAGAGACAATCGCTGCTGATGCTTTGCTGCAATGGTTTGAGCGCAGCCAGATTACGGTGGATGCTGCTGAAATGCAAAGTGCACAGTATGAACGGTGTGCTATACGAATAGCGAAATTATCTATTCGCCAGAGACGGCATCACAACTTCGGCTATGCTGATTTCGATTTTTGAAGTAACGCATGGAGGACTCGATACACCAGCGACGGTCCGCTAGAAGCTGCTAACGGTGAGCGACTCAAGACCTCATTTCAGATTGATGACGGTGACGCATACACATGCCCGGTACAGTTTGTTATATGCGCATAAGAAAGACGATCCGCAGAGGTTCGTCTGCCGAAAGATGCAACATACTCGCCTTTGAAGTGCCGACAATGCGCGCATCACAAGATTGCTGTGACTGCTAGTTTATGGAAATGCCGCTTCAGATGCCGCCACTCTGGTGAATCTGGGAGGGACAAAACAGAGGTGACGCTGGCAGCTGGTGGTACCGCGTGCAATATCGTTATGACAACCACAGAAGCACAGCTACGACTGTTCAGTCTACTATCCAGCAGCGCTCACGGGTAGCTTTACGGTGCCCGCAGGCGTGACACATTAGCGACTTCGCGGCACGAGTGCCGCTGTTTCTCAAGTTATTTTGTCCGATTCTTTACAGACTACTCAGCGTTTCTTCCCTCGGGACGACGCTCTGGAAACTGGCGCATCAAAACCGACAGCACGGCTGACGGGTAATCCTTTCACCTCTATGGATCAAATACTTGTACATGACGTTCCTGCTGTTTGAAGCAGCAAGCGCAAACTAATGGCAGTTCTATGGTGTATAGTGGTATTCAGGGGTAAAGTGAAACCCTAAAGAATGCCCACCATCTACCACGACCTACAAGGCATGCCGCAGTACGTTGCAAAAGGTATGAACGCATTGTTAATGGTGAAGGTCATCTTCTAGCTCACCGCAATATTTAGTAGGAATAAAAACTAAGGGCTGCTCCTTGCAGAGGCAGCCACGCCCAGCTGACCTCTGTTTGAGGTACGTTTTGCCTCAGTCGGAGAATTAGCTGTACGTTGAGTTGCAATCTTGATGAATACATTTGTTGTATCAGGCCTATTTGGCTGTGACCCATAAATCTAGGCATGGATGTCTTCATATCAACTTTTTGAGGGTGAAGAGCCTGTACGAAGATGCCTTCTTCTTGCAGTGCAGCAACAAACTTCTGGCTCAGCGGAGCATCATGGGCATCCACAGCAAATGGCACTCTGTGAGCGATGTCGAAACCAACTGGCAGAGCATCTTGTCGCGGAAGTAATTGACATTCTCCGAGGTGATCATGCCAAGATCCTCATTGCCCTGCTGAGCATCTTGAGAGTCAACCAGCACCTACACACAGAAGGCGGAATAGAGTTGGAGAAGAGATGGACATGCTCTGGCGGAACATATCAATGATTTGCCACACGACCGTGAACGAGCCACCCACAGCGCGCGACTCTTACCCAGTGCCTGTGCCAGGTGTCACGCGTCCATAAGTGTTTGTAGAACTCATCACGCCGTGACCATTTTACCCACAACGCGGCGGTGGCTTTCGTCCACCATGACCCCAGAAGCGTCTTTTCAGCCAAGTCGCAGATAACATCCATCGGAACTGCATCCATGGGTACTCCATCGGTGCAGATGATGCAGGCGATTGAGCCCTGAGCTTCTTTCAAGCGGTTTGATTCTATGTGCCGTTGGCGTAGCGATAGCGCACAGCCTTACAGAGGCGCACTCCGTCAATAGTGACGTGAACGAGCGTCAAATGATGGCATCCTCTTGCGTAGAGAACTGCAAAAGAGTCCGCCGTTAGCATCAAGGCAAGCAGCATAGAGAATAGTGTCTTCTGTTTTAAGAAGTCGCTAATGGCAGCTTCAGGTTCTTTGCTGAACGTCACGTACCACAGATGGAAAACGCTAGACATACCGTATGCGGTCCATCCCATATCCTTTGCAGCCCTGGAATGAGACGCGGATGATTGCCGACCCAGATGGCGGGTTATTGGCGCAAGTTGGGCACTTCTTTCCGCCCACCTGAACCGCGCTGCCTGGGGCTTTCAATGGGACAGTTCAGTCTTATGAGGCCAGCGTCCTTGGGTTCTGCAAAGACTTTTGCAGATGTTCTTTGAAGTTGCCGTACATAGTAATTTTGGAATTTATATATTTAGATGATTTTCCAACAGTGTTTCTAAATTTTCAACCCTGAAGTAAATAGGTTTTCAATTTATCAGGTGCTTAACACTTTAATTTCAGAAAAAGATTTCCTTTGCAATAATGTAATACTTTCTTCATGACATATAACTCTGCGACAAATATAGTATTCGTAATCACTTCGAGAACCTTCTCGTAGTTGGAGCAGGCCAAATCGGCTCAGGGCTCACAATGAAGTTGTAGCATCTAGCGACCACGTTGTGGCTTCTGCTTTATAAATTGCAGAACCCTAGGGCGAACTTGCAGAAAGTGGTCGCCAGAGTTTACGACGATACGGATGAGTGGAAATATTGGGCGCATCGTGACAAAGTATAACATCGACGCGATTTATAACCTGGCACTTTACTCTCTCTGTTGTGGCTGGGCATAAACTCCTGGCATGGCATATAAGTATTGACGGTCTTATCAAGGTGCTCAGTGGCACATCAGCACAGTGCTTCGTCTTCACTCCAGTTCTATCCCTAGTACTTCGGCCCAGAGCTCCTGAAGCCAAACTCCGCAGGATGCTATTCAGCATCCGCGCACTATCTACGGCGTGAGCAAGATTTTTCACTGGTTTCAGCGGCTACTACCACCGCAAAGTATCGAAACCCACGCGTTCCTTCCCGGGTTGATTTCCAATGTGACTCCTCCCGGAGAGCGGCACCACCGACTATACTCCGATATCTGCACAGTGCTGTGCGCGGTAGAAGTTTATTTTACATCACTGACGCACTTGCTGGACGCCGATGTACATGCCGGCGCCCTCAAAACATGTTCAGCAATGCAATGCCGGTCGCACTTATCACTATAACTGGCTAACATTGCTCAATGAGTTTCCTTTTGAAGAGATTTTGCAGCCATCGAAGTATCGCCTGCATTCAGGATGGAGTACCAATATAGATCCGCTCAAGCAGAGTATTGCTAATAAATTGGCCCAACAGCCTCGACGACTCAGCAGCGCGTACAGGTGATTGGAAACCTTCTTTTCAGTCTCGATACAGCTGACGCAGATATGCTGGAGAAGCTTTCCACGCGCTCGTGCCTCAAAATAGAATCTTTGAGTTCTCCTCAAAATAAAAACCTCCGCACTTTTTGAGAGTAGGGAGGCTTTTCTATATTTTCTTCTATTTTATATTTGCCTAAAACTGAGATATAGCAATGCGAAACTTCCATTCGGCTCATGTTTTTCATTAGGCACAATCGGGAGGCTGTATCGTAGATGAAGACGATATATCATCAGTCAATTATGAATGTCTTTGTATTTTAGATCGACAACAGCTCCTCAAAGCGAAACTTTCTTGAAAAAACTGTTATCTGGTTTTTCCTGATGGAATAGCCATTGTGCAGCTCCCAAAATACTTGGTGCTCTCTGAGCTAATGAAAGTGACTTTTTGGGGAGGCTGCGGCTATAAGCTAAAGTCCCAATAAAAATCAAGGGTCTAGATCTCCATTTTCAAGATTCAAAAATTAAACCCCCAAGCCTTGGAAACATGAGGCGGCTGATCCTTTGTTATAAGTCTATAACGCGATTTAACATACCTGCTGAAACGCATAATTCCATTTTCCTCTACACCTATATCACCCAGTACGATTCTAGCAAGGATATACCTCAGCTCGTTTCCAGCAAATGGCAGAAATTCAAGGAATGTATCCTCCTCCACAGTCACTTTCTTACGCCGTGGAAATTCAAGTTTATTTAATAAATTGATTTACCCATCTATAGCTTTCAACCAAGTTGAGGTTAGTTGTGTTTTTGAACTAAGCGCATTCTTCTTTTCAGTTTTGAAATCCAAAACAGGCCAGAGAGTTCCCCTGTATGGTTTTTGTACTATCTATCGTCATGGTGAGATTTTCGGAAGGCATTTTGTAGATATGTCGGGCCGTCAGGCAAAATCAATAGGAGAAGAAGTGTCTTTCATTATTTAGGAGCTGATTGGTGATTAAGTGGGGCTGATTACACATGAGAGGAAAATGGATACACTTTTGCGTCTGTGTAATCAGTCATATAAAAGTGTGATACGGTGCAAGATAAAAAGATGATACGCCTCCGCCTGGGAGTCTATAAGCCTCTTTAACTTCCTCCTACCAAGGCAAGATGCAGGAGGGGATGAGAGTCACCTATTCAGCTTTCCATGGCAGCCGTAGCTGCAATAAGGGCGTCAGCTGACACAATGAGGAAGTCAGCTGACACAATACACCGAAGTCAGCTGATAGGCTTAGCTGTATTCCTCAATTACGCGGCCAAGCCTATTTGCGATACGTCATGCTCTTCATCTCATAGCACCTGAAAAAACTCCCTGTGAAGGTATGCGCAATGTGAAACGAAGTGGGTGCTGTGCGCCTCTGCCGGTATTTGATTGGAATATCATTGTAGAGAGCTGGATGAGAACATAGCGCAGTTGAGGAAGAACCGATTTTTAGTAGTTTAGCCTCTACTTTGAAAGTAGGGGTTTAAGAATTGACTAATATTTTAATTATTAAGCGGTAAAAGATTTTCTAACAGAGAGTGAAATGTGGGGAAAGTCCTTACTTTTGGAAATTCTCAGTGCTTGCAATTCTCAGGGAAAGTTGAAGGCAAGGAGTAAGGAACGCAAGGGCGTCTGTTGCCCGCCGACTTCCGCCGTCAGGCGATGCCGAAGGGGAGAGCGGCGTTATGTGCTCAAGCAGGATATTTGCTGACCCTGCTTGGTCATCTATCCCTATAGTTCTTGGGAACCGAGGCTGGCTGAATTGCGCAATCCGTTTGAATCGTTGGAATCGAAAGGGGCTGCATGCTGTTTCAGCAGTTTCTGAGCGATGTTGGGGTGTTGAGTGTTCTTATTGGGCGCTTCATTTGCTTTTACATCGTTTCCAGGCGTTGTTGGGCGAAGATCGTAAGACCGTCTTTTGGGTGCGGCGGCCGCATCGAACGCGGGATGCTGCTCGCACTGGGGCCGTTTCTCAGTTCAGACGTTCAGATCCTTTACAGCAATTAATGTCTACACCGCTGCCGATGATTACGGCTCCTGGATATCCATATCCCGTTCTCTTGAAGAGTGTTGACGGACTTCAAATCAGCCCCGAAATCTGTGGATGTTACTTTTTGGTGGCGGTGGACGCAATCATGAGATTCTCAGCCGGCTGGGTTCAAAGAATAAACTAACCAACAAGCTTTGGCAAGACGCGATGCCGAACAAAATATCCCTGCGGATGAGCAAAGTTTACCTTTTTGTTCGCTAGTAACTTCCGGTATCTTCTGAATTGGATGCGCTATGGCGGAGACGATGATGGCTTGTTGGCTACGGTTAGGCGTTTCGTCCCATCATTTCGATGGTGGAATCCACGGTTTCTCGTTTCGTTTCGATGCTCCGCTGGATAGCAAAATATGAATGGGCGCGACGGACTGGCGGCTGCCGATGTTTGTAATCGCTATTCGGAAGAAGGCTGCCGCCTCTTCTTTTGGCTGTATGGTAGACTAAGAATGGTCGCCGATTGGCCAATACCATAGTGAAGAGGTAGAGCAGACCATCCATGCCTATAAATGATCTCATCACGCATTGGTACGCCCCCTCTATTTGGAATATCGTGAGAAAGACATAGCAAAAGTGGCTTTCGGCTTACTACATCAGGGTAGACCACAGGGAATGGAAGCCCTCCGAGATGCTTGATGCAGCTATCAGTTATCTGAAACCAGACATTCCGTCTTGTAGGTGTTGACATTCATTGGAAGATCATGGTGAAGAACTATATGCGCTCGAGCAGTATTTCGAAGGAAGTGGAAGAGGATTTCTTTAGTATAATCCTCTCTCTCCTTTACGCGTCCCGTAATAATAGATTCATTATTCCACGATGCTGACGAAAGACGCAATCCCGCAGCCGTAGTGCGCTAAACACAGGAATAATGAAAGTGGAAATAGGTATAGAAAAAACCCAGAGTTTGATTCCTTTTAGCTCTACTCATTTTCTGTCACACTATTCTCCGTAAAGAAAAATCTATATCTAACAGTGTTGAGACGCAGCAGAAAGAAGAACCTGAAGTCTCAAGCTAAAAAATTCCTTGAGAAGAGAGCATGTAAGGAAGATCGTGCCATAAGATGCAGAAGCGCAAGGTTTTGCGGACTCTCACTTCACGATAAAGATGATGGTAGCATACCAATGTACGGTGCACACAGTGCTGGAGTGTGGTGATATTTTAGCCAGTGGTTGGTTTTGCGTCGCCAGTTTTGGTTTATCGTGCTGGTGGTAATGTATCTTTTATATCAGTAATCATTATGCCTGCCTTTAAAAGGATGATGAGATCTGAGCTGGAGATTGCGCCAGCCGCCGCTGCGCAAAGGCTCCTGACAATCTCGGTCAAACTCAAAGATTGACCGTCAATTATTAGAGGCTCTCGGGCCGCTGCTCTAAAGTGTCGCTGATTGTCTATTCCTTGCCCGTAACCAGAAGAGGATGCCGCTGTTGGTTTCAGGGATAAAGAAGTGGTTCGCGTTGTTTAGCCGTTGTGATGACGTTGATAGGCATTCTCATCGCTGGGGAAGCCGCGCTATCGCCGGCCGTTAAATACCCTGCTGGATGAAAACGCGGGCGCACAGAAAGTGGTGCTGCCCCAGCAGTGACGATATCCGCCTCCGATGATGGAGAACTCTAACGGCTTCAATTCCAGAATATAAGATGTATTTCGGCACATAAATACAGAAAGATTCGGCGCGCCACGTAGAATAGTTTCGGCAAAGGTGCATTGCTGAGATCATATGGAGCTGAGATTTGTCGGGGAAGCCACCCGAAATACTTCCTGATGTAGAGCCTGCCGAAATGAAACTTATCTAGCGGAGAGGCGAAAAACAGCGCATATGAATTGGCCTGTGTTGAAGCATCGTAGCTGCACATTGAATATCGCCGTGTGAAGCAGTTGCCCGTATAAACCAGATTATTACATTGGTTTCCATGCTAAGAAAATTTGAGACGTAAAAGTCGCCCGCAGGAATCTTGCAAATTTCTTTGATGGGCGACCTCTAGAGAAGGGTTCGGCCCGCAAGTAGTTTGGAACATTTCGACGGGCGCGGGTTCAGGGCGTTATCATCGACCAAGGGTGCCGATGCTGTACAGGTATTATGGATCAGCCAGCTCAAAACGGTTATGACGGTACAAACCACGCTCAATGTGCAGATGCAGGACATTGCAGAAACAGCTCTGCGGTAGCTCAAACATATCAAGCACAGGGCCTGGCAGCGATGCATTTTGGCGTTTGTATAGAGAGTGGCGCGGGCATTCGCGAAAGCCATTAGTAGTCTAACGCAACTTGGTGATGGTTCATTGTGGAGATACAGAACGGCGTTAAACCTCTCCAGAGCCAAACTCTGTGTTTAGAAATTTCATATAACAGCGTTTGTGATGCTTCATCTCAGCGTTTATGTTCTGGAGGCGTTGTTGATATATGGACGTAAGATGAAGATACGGCATAGCTCTAGCGGATATGGCAGTATCAGTGACAGTAATTATATCAATACTCCTCAATGTGGTGTGAGTTCCTTTTGTCAATTCTGCAATCAGCCTGAGAAGTTTGTCAGGTGATGGTATTATGAATACAGGTGTGGGCGATGACCTGCATTGCCTATTCCAGTATGCCGACCGCATCATTGGGCGAGACAAAAGAGAATATTGGGCGAAGACCGACCTCCCTTGGATGAGTGTTGGTTATATAACAGATTCCGCCCATCTCCGTTGGCATTCCACGCAATGCGTCTTGCCAATATGCTGAGTGAGATGATGAGACCAACGTTTATCAAAGCCATTCTAAACAACGGCAGAACCTGCTAAACCTTTACAGGCCTATCGTACGGCGAGACACATGAAGCGCTGAAGGCGGTTCATGACGGGCTATGAGCCTGTTGCGCGAAGTCGGCCTCGGGTGGTGAAACTGCGTGACTTGTTTCTATAGCAGAAAAAGCGTTTTAGTGGCGGACTTCAACGGCCCGAACAACTGGCCTATCTCATCTTCCTTACGGGCTTCTTCCCTTTACGAAGTCAAGTACTCTATGATTGTTTTGTGTGAACAAGGATGGGCTACTGGTGAACTATCGACTGTTGCCCGTCTTTAAGCGAGTGGCCGAAAGCATAATGGCGCTCGACGTAAGTCCGTTACCGGAACAGCGCAGGTACTACAACATTGCTTCTCCTGTTGTATATTTCTGGAGATATTGTGCAGCTCAGCATAGACGAGCTAAATGTGAAGGTGAACAATGGTTAGCAAAAACAGGGTATTGTATGAATTACTTCAAATACACCAGCATGATGGTGTTGCGCTTGATCACTGGTGACAACTTCTAATACAGTTCAGATTTTGTAAGCTGCGGTTTTGCGTTATCTCTTCGTTCGATCTAGGGTTGGTACGGTTGTCAGGTGGGGCGCAGCAGTCAGTCTAACTTCAGGGTTCCTTTTAAGAAGGGCGAAACTACTCCTGGCGTTTGGGAGATGGAAGCAGATATCAGACAATTGAGTGTGTCATAAGATAGAGAGCAATGTAAAAGACAAAGTGGGCAGATAGTGTACAACGCTCTACTCAAGCCCAGACAAACTTTGCTTCCCTACGTCTTCTGTAGAAGAAAACGGTTACAACGACAGAGAAGCCTGCACCATCAACTCCCAAGAAAGAACAAGCAATAAGAAAAATCAGAAAGAGGCGATTGCTAAGCCTAAAGAAAATCAACGACAAATCTTAAGAATAAGAACAGAAAAGATAAACCTAAAAGGCCAGCGTTGAAGCCCAAAAATGCAGCAGAAACAAGGCAGACTAAAGCCGAAATAGAAACAACTCAATCAGAGAAACGACCACTATTGACTTTGATCCTCTTCGAAAGACAAAACAACCGACAAAAGAAAATAAAAAGATGTAAAACTTACAGCGTTTTTCGTAAAAGTTCAGCCTCTGAGGCAGAGAGAATGGACGTAGAGATTACTGGCGCACAATTTGGTTTCTCGCAAGTGAAGAAAGGACCTCTTCATTGCTGTGAAAGGACACTGGAATAAATGTACATATATGAGCTCCTCAGTTGGGCTATTGCCGTATTGCAAAAGCAATGGGTTATCCGCTGGACTGTTGGAGGCGTAACACGTTCCCGCGTTGCCGACACAGAAGATGCCGTCGGAAAGTGGCTGGAGTTCTTCAGCGGTCAGTCGCAAATTGCAACTTATTTAGCGTAACGGGAACGAGCTGGAAAAACTACTATCGCGCCCACGATTCTCTATAATATAACATCGCGCCTTCAGGCTGGGTGGGACTTTTGTTACAATTATTGCAACTATGACGACCAAGCGGGTACCTGCCGACCATACCACGCCAGACCCGGCCGCTCGGCGAACTTTTGGCGCGTATGGTTGTTTCAAATTAATGAATATGCTTTCGCGGTGCTCTTTCGCCATTCAGCGAAGCGTATCAGTGGACTTCCTTTGTAGGTGCTCTCTTCACCAATCTACGCGCGATCACTTGGATTATCATAAAACCTTGAAATTATCGCAATACAGAAAATGTTCTTCGATGGGCTTGATAAGTGCTGCGCGCAACCAGTAACGGCGACGCAATGGCGGTCGCGGTTTCAGAATACGAAAACAACCACGTTAAAAAACTTCTTCCCTCACTGTTGCAGCGAACTTCAGGGGCGCGCATTCTCGAAGAATCTCTCGAGGGAATGCTTCTCGTGACATTGATCTGGTCGCATGAGTAAGCGTACGCTTCATCGGTCGTTTGCGGCAGGCAACCTGGCGTGTTTATGGTGCCGTGGCACTGGGCAGGGGCTACGGGAGTGTTGCGCGGTGGCCACTCTTCCTTCCGTCAATGGCCGCTGAAGCCCATTCGCTCAAAGGGATGGGGTGAAATTACGGTTGTCATTATGCTCATACACGCCCACGGTTGCACTCATCAATGCCTTTATCAACGCGAGTATCGTAAAGGAAGAGGAAGTAGCGGTATCACGGTGTGGCGGGCTGGCGGTAATCATGATAAAGAGCCGCGACTGCCCTTGATGGCGCAGAAGCCGTACAGCCGAAGCGACGAGTTATCATCGCAGCGACAATCCTCCATTTGAAGATCACAAGATATCATCAACGATATGCTCGCTGGCCTCGATCTGGGCGAGAAAGTAATCTCTACTTCATGGACCGCCGGAGGCTATTCGTACAGCAACGATGGCTCAATGAGTGCGTATCCTCGTGGCAGGAAAGGTCCTGCGGGCCTATCAAGAAATCAAGGGCGTGACATCATTTCAGTGACCACGAAGAGATTCGTGCCGCTTTTGATCTAGAATAAATCTATAGAAAACCACAAAAGAATAGAATCCATTACTTGTTGTACTATCTCTTTCCTTTTAGAAATTATAGTGTCTGGTTCAATATGTGGGCTATCTTCCGCTCCCTGTTAGCCTTGATGTGGCTGATTATCTCAGCTTGGTTTGGAAGTATTTCATCCTGCCAGATTGAAAGCGCCACAATATCAGTGAGACTTGGCGCGCGAAATATCGACCCACATGGAGTGCAGAAACTCGAAATAACCTCTGGGTATATCATCATTATCATTGCAACGCCTTGCCACCTTGCTCTTGGAGCGTTTGCCAATATCTATAATGTGATGCTCGTGTCTCTCGTATAGATTCGGCCTCTTGAAACTTGGGACGATTATATCAAGATTTTAAGAAAAACAAGGAAGGTCTGTCTAGATCGCTTCTAAGATGGTAGAGACGGGTGTTGAAGTAGGTCTCGCTATTCCGATGCATCTATTTTAGTCCGGATGCGCTGATTCCGTGAAATGAGACTGCCGCCATGTGTGCAGCAGTTGTAACCCTCGGAATTGTTATGCGAATCTCACTACGATTCCGTTTGTCAAAAGGCGGCAGGTCTCTTCTTGGGAGAACCTGACAAAGCCGCAGGTTGGATTCACTTCCCGTTACCATTTACTATTTTTTCAGTAGCAATGCAACAGAATCAGCCTCAACAGTGGTATGGACGGTATGGCTGCTGGAAACTCCGTGGTATCTATAGCATTGGGTATGGCGTATGCTGTCAGTCATGTTAAGTTGGCATGCGAAATGTCATATTTCATTCCTGGTTCTGAGGTTATTGGTGTTTGTGCCATAGTTTGGGTGCCATCGGTTTCTTCGGTGCAATACCTCCCGCTCAAGTCTTTATGGGCGACACTGGTTCGCTGCATTAGCGATCGTATTATGGTGTGGTGACATCATTAAAAGTTCATACATTCCTTGGCTGGTTTCTTTGTGAAGTTTGACATCTATTTTACCATTGATCTTTCTAGATTAGGAAGAGCAGAGGGCATTTCAGCGCATCTTTAAGCACACCCATCCACGATAATTTTCGTGTTGCCTCTTATTCATTCAGAAATGTTCCTATGTATTCAAAAACTGGCTGGGCTTGGCGAACAAAATTGTTCTTCTAGTTGCAACTAGTCTTTGTGCCTGCTGTATAACTGAAATTCGATAAAGTGTTTGACTTGATGCGTTTAGTTGTGTTTAGGGCCGCCAGAAAGTGACATGGGCTCATGTTGAGAGAAGATGAACGTTTTTGTTTCCGTGCGGACGTCGAGATGGTTGAGGACTCGGCAGCTGCGGCGCCTTGGGAAGAAGGCATCATTCCGGCGTTAATGCTGAACGCACTGATGGAGTATTCAGAAGAGCCCTGGTATTCCCGATACAGCGCAATGATTCAGAGAAGTAAGGCTGCTGGTATTCCTGTTATTTTCGAAATCAGATTTGCAGGGCGCTATACTGATACAGATGACATCTTGATCTAAATGAAGACCTGCACGTCGTTGCCATCACTACGGAGGCTATTGCAAACGGCGATGGTGAGCTTGCGCAAGTGGCAGGGAGCTGAATGGTATCATCAGACAGCTCTACCAAATTTGACCAATATCTTTGATTTCCGCGCAGATATGCTGTTCTTTGAATGCCGATCATCTAAATCCACTTTCATTTCAGATACAAAATTTCTCTCAATATTTAGATGCGAATTCTGCAGAATCAAGAGACCGGAGGGTAACCCATCTGTGGGCGCAGTGGGTTGTAGACTGCCATTTAGCTCTTGGCCGCATAGCTGGGTTTGCTTGATACACCGAAAGAAGGGGCGGTGGCTTATGGGGAAAATAACCCTAAAATCTGACTACTTTTGAGATGGGTGGGCTGAACTCTGCCAGGGTTTGCAGTGTCACCGTTCAATGAAACACGCTCGCTGCTCTTTCGGCGGGCAATACTGAGGTGGTGCCTGAAGGTCTGAGCGATTTTCCTGGTGTGGAACATCGTTGGAAAGTTGCGATATTTGCAGCATGCGATGCGATGATTCGGCACCAACGGATACTTGCTATTTGACGCGCACGGCTGCGAGAACCCCTACAGTACTTTCATTCTTGGGTGGGATAAAATTAACGACTATAATGAAATTTATGAATTAGTAAACTGAAATTGCTGAGCCCTTGTCTATCTCAGTGCCGACAATAAAAACTCCACGTTTCTTGATCGTTCGGATTTACTATGGAAGATACACTCATAGCTGATTGTGCTAAGCTTGCTTGTTGGCTCAAAGGTGATACAGTGTTATCTCACCCTGCTGCGGGTTTCGATCTCTTCATAATATGGAAGATCGCGGTAGGCGAAGTTCAAGGCGCGCGTAAGAGGTTGGCGGCTAACAATGTTGGCACTAGTCGACACAGACGGCGGGCTAAATCACAAGAACCTCTTTTAAAGGGCGTTACGCCGACAGGATTCTCACTTCTTCCTCTGTCATCTCTTTTGGTGGAAGTATCCTCAATTTTGGGTAGCTCGTTATGGCGCTACAAAAACAGCGGCTTTTGGTTCCGCTCACTAGATCAGGCCGTATTTCTGTGGGCCAGGTGGTCATTTTCTTCATTCCATACCTACCCTTCTTTCAACATTCCCATTTTCTCTTCTTATCCGGTGAGCGTCTTTTTCTCTCTCTCACCAGCCGGGGTCGGTACCGTTTTGTCAGAATGGAGCTCAACAGTTGGTTATTAGGCATCTTCCAGTTTCAGCCAGGTTATGAGAGCGTTGTCATGTCAGTAGCTTTGATATTACTTTCTAGACCTGTACAGATCATTTTAAAAATGCTTTTAAACTCATTGTTGGATTAAACTGTTCCATGGTTTCCTAATGCTTTAATATTATCGCTCTTTTATTTAGGTTTATATTATGATGTTGGACATGGATGGAAAATTTCTAGGCTTGGTATCTTGTCATAATATTGTAATTTAACAATAATTATCAAATGGTACGTATAAATTTACCGGGCTGGGACGTATAAAGGCAATGATCGCGCATTAAGGCAAAACTCAATAGCGCAGCCAGAAGTTGTTCCCTGGGGATTACGGCCGATAAAGATGGTGGCCCAGCCATCGCCTCACGCGTCTTCTGAACATGGGCCATGCCTGGCAACAGTGCTAGAGATTTCCTCGATCCGGCAACACAGTTTCATGCGCGTTATCATTGGGAAACCAATCCTATAGAATGGGACTCTTGGTGGTGTTTCTCCTATATGGTTCTATGCTCTGGTGAGAGTGACGCATAATAGGGTGCAGGTAATTTTCCTGCCTTTCTGGCCATGGGGATTGCCCCTGCTCTTGAGGACATCAAGAGCCGATATCAATATACTGCTGGTGGCTGTTTGGGTTATTCCTGTAACGGGTCAGCGCGTTAAGTAGTAGGTGGTACTTCCGCTCATAATAAGCTTCTATATCAGTGGCGCACTCCAAGTATGGTCATTTATCTCATCGAGAACAACGTGAAGCCCAGCATGCTAGACTCCAACAGGAAACTCCAGAAGCTGAAAGGGTGAACCCTAGGCCAAGCACACTGCCTGCCAAGGCCTTTCTGTCATTCCTTGCCTTGCTACATTCTCTTCCTTGCTCCTTTTTGTTTTTATCATGCAAGCGCGTAAAGGTGCTGTTTGTGGCCCATTCACAGTGCTCTTCAATGACACACCTCTTCATCGCGATAATTTCCCAGGCTCGTGAATGAGTGACTTATGTAATATAATGGTACGAAATTCCATCGTGTCATTACTAGTTTTATGGTGCAAGGTGGCTTCCTGACCCTGTTAAGTACAGCCACAAGAATAGGGAGGGAGGTCTGGCGCCACGCTGCCTTGAAATGCTCCTAGTGCTGGGCGCCCGGGCGTCGCTCCACTATCATATGCGCGGTGCGCTGTACGCGCGCGAAGGTGATGATATCAATCCGACGGGGTAACCGTGTGGTTATATTGTTGGGCTGGCCTTGCACTGAAGATATCTTATAGGCGTTGGCGGCGCGTCAGCAAGCCGTTGGCGATAGGCGCTGGCGCTGATTAATCACGACCTCTGTTGTTTTGCAGGGGCTCCTCATCTCGACAGTCAGGTACGTCTTTGGGAGAAATCTTCAGCGGCTTACACGGGGCCTTCGGTATTCCTACCAGTGCAAAATAATCGCTTGCCCCGGGATGCCAGTTATTCAGGCCCGTCAGGGATGACAACTCAACATTCAGACTTCTTCGGTCTGCCGTCTTCCTTCGGCGCGATGGCCCTGCGGCGGTCTGTCGCGTTTCATTTCTTTAACCGCCCACGCCTTGCCCGCGCCTTTTGGTGGCGGTTCCTTTAATGCCTTCC